>PPYF01603057.1_pt1 | contig 24643 bp, 30 predicted proteins | sample 1559871 | NCBI WGS metagenome assembly PPYF01 (sample SAMN08240021, study PRJNA423297) | Human gut metagenome, whole genome shotgun sequencing project. | reverse complement strand
GCTTGTGTATAAGTTTCTATTCCAATTTCTAAATCATATCCAGTTAGCTTTAATTGTCCATCTTTAGCTGATAATAAAATACCCTTTAAAAGCTCTAAAGTTGTTTTTCCATTAATAGCTTTTTGAGAAATACCTATTTTATTAGCTAAAAGTTTTTGATTACAAATTATCTTCAATGTGGATAACCTCCTTGTCGAATTTATATAAAAAAATAAATAAAAATATTAGTAGTAATAGTAGTAAGTGTTGTTGATAATGTTAATAAGTATCTATGTCTAAATAAATTCAAAGATATCAACATGTGTACAAAATGTTAATATCTTTGTTATTTTTTATATAATATTGTGTTAATAAAATTTAGACAAAAAAACTATAAACATTACATCAACATCATATCCACAAGTAAATGTTTATAAATTATCCCTTTAAATCTAAAATTATTTTCTCTATTTTAGATTTAATTTCCTCATTTACTTGTATATCTTTAACTATCTTATCGTGGGCATGAATAACAGTTGTATGATCTCTGCCTCCAAATTCTTCACCTATTTTAGGAAGTGATAAATCTGTAAGTTCACGAGATAAATACATAGCTATTTGTCTTGGATAAGCTATCGATCTTGTTCTTTTTTTAGAATTGAAGTCTTCCATTTTTATATTAAATACAGAAGCTACTTTTTCTTTTATTCTATTTACAGTAATTTCTTCATTTTTAGTAGTAGTTATTATATCTTTTAGTGCTTCTACAGCAAGATCAAAAGATATTGTTCTATTAGTAAGAGATGAATATGCAATTACTCTTGTTAAAGCACCTTCTAATTCTCTTATGTTAGATTTTATATTTTTAGCTATATAATTAGTTACCTCATTTGAAACCTCTATGTTTTCCATTTGAGCTTTTTTTCTAAGTATAGCTATTCTAGTTTCAAAGTCTGGTGCTTGAATGTCTGTTATAAGCCCCATTTCAAATCTAGATCTTAATCTGTCTTCTAATGTAGGAATCTCTTTTGGAGGTCTATCACTAGAAATAATTATTTGCTTATTAGCCTCATGTAATGAGTTAAAAGTATGGAAAAACTCTTCTTGAGTTCTTTCTTTTCCTGCAATGAATTGAATATCATCTATAAGAAGTATATCTACATTTCTATATTTATTTCTAAACTCTTCATTTCTATCATCTTTTATAGAGTTTATAAGTTCATTGGTAAATTTTTCAGATGAAACATAAACAACCTTAGCATCCTTTTTTTGAGTTATTATATGATGACCTATCGCATGCATTAAGTGAGTTTTTCCTAATCCAACACCTCCATATAGGAATAAAGGATTATATGCTCTAGCAGGAGATTCAGCAACAGCAACGCATGCAGCATGAGCAAATCTATTACTATTACCGATTACGAAAGTATCAAAAGTATATTTAGGATTTAGATTTGGATAATTTTTTTGAGGTATATTAGAAGATTTTGGCTCTTCTTCTAAACCTTCAACATATTTTTCATCTAAAACAAATTTAACTTTATACTTTTTTAATGAAAGTTGATTTATTGAACTTTCAATTAGATTTAAATATCTATCCTCTAAAATACCTTTAGTAAAATCATTAGGAACTAAAAGTATTAATTCATTCATATGTATTTTTAAAGGTATTATTTGCTTAAAAAAAGCATTAAAACTAGGTGGAGATAGCTCACCTTTTATTAATTGTAGTGTTTTGTCCCATAAAGAAACTATATCCATAGTATGAACCTCCGCATAGAATAATTGACATTTTCCACAATGTTATTAACAAAAACTAATGAAATCTATATAAATTTTATAAAATAAGAATATTTATGGATAATTGTGTGGATAAAATATAATAATGGTAATTATTCTTGTAAAAGCAAAAAGTTATAAACAATATGTATATAAAGTTATAAATAGCAAAAATATATAAAGAAAACACTTTATAACTAAATTATTGTCAGTTAACTAATAAGTTATACACATTTATATCCACAGTTTGTGTATAACGTTGATAAGTTAATAAATTTTATTAACATTATACACAAGTATATCTATAATATCAGAATAAACATCAAACTTCAATAATTTGCAACTAATTTATCCACAATATTCACCATATGTTGATAAATATATATACATACATCAATAGAGTTTCTAATAATAAAATCTTTATACTATATAAAAGATGTGAATAACACTTATACTAAAAGTCTTAAATTGTAATAATATAATGAGAGTAAAATAGTTATTTATGACTTCCAAAAACTCGTTGACAACATATATAAAAGCATTTATAATTGTATGTGTTATGTTTACTTTGAGGGTAAAGTTATTATTTTTATAAACGGAAAACAAATCTGAAAGGCGGTGTAATACGATGAAAAGAACTTATCAGCCAAAGAAAAGACAAAGAAAGAAAGAACATGGTTTCAGAAAGAGAATGAAGACGTCTAACGGAAGAAACGTGTTAAAGAGAAGAAGAGCTAAAGGAAGAAATAGATTAACTCATTAATAATTAAAAAGGCCGCTATTAAGTGGCCTTTTTGTGTAGAAAATATAATTAACAGCTGTGTTTATGGAGGTTTTAATATGGACTTCAAAAGAACCCAAGGTTTAAAAAAAGACTCTGATTTTAGAAAAGTATACAAACACGGCAAATCTTTTGCGAATAGAAACTTAGTAATGTATATACTAGATAATAAATCAGACTCTACTAGAGTAGGGATTTCAGTTTCTAAAAAAGTAGGAAATGCTATTAATAGAAATAAAATAAGAAGAAGAATAAAAGAATCATATAGATTAAATATCGATGCAAACGTTAAATATGGATATGATATTGTATTTATAGCTAGAGTTGCAATAAAAGAAGCTGATTATAAGGATATAGAAAAATCTATGACTCATCTTATAAGAAAAGCAGGATTAATATAAGTCTATATTTTTTTGCTTGGAGGTCTATATTTTGAAAAAAAAATATTATATATTAAAGGAAATTAATAGGTATTTATCGAAGTTACTTATTTACTTAGTTAGATTTTACCAAAAATTTATATCTCCTTTAAAAGGGCCGACTTGTAGATTTTATCCTACTTGTTCTCAGTATTCAATTGAAGCAATTAGAAAATATGGAGCGTTAAAAGGGATATATTTAACAATAAGACGATTATTAAAGTGTCATCCTTTTCATCCAGGAGGATATGACCCACTTAAATAAAACAACACATACTTTGGGAGGTATAGAAAGTGAACATTATAAGTAATGCACTAGGACATGTCCTAAGAATAATATTTGAACTTGTTCAAAACTATGGACTTTCAATAATATTATTCACGATAGTAGTAAAAGTATTATTACTACCACTTACAATTAAGCAAACAAAATCTACAAAGGCAATGCAAGATATACAGCCTAAGATACTAGAAATACAAACTAAATATAAAGATAAACCTGAAAAGCAACAACAAGAAATAATGAAGATATGCACAGAAGCTAAAATTAATCCATTAGCAGGATGTTTACCTTTATTAATACAAATGCCTATATTAATCGCACTATTCTCTGTATTAAGAGAACCTGTTACATATGGAGTTTTTGTAGATCAAGCTCAATTTGCAACTGCAGCAAAAGGGTTTTTATGGATAAAAGATTTAACTACGCCAGATGTTATATTAGCTGTATTATCAGGAGCAACTACATTTTTAATGCAAACATTAATGATGCCTAAGGATCAGCAACAAGGTTCTATGAAGATGATGACTTATGTTATGTCAGCTATGATGTTATTCTGGGGATTCTCTTTCCCAGCAGGTCTTACATTATACTGGACAATAGGTAACGTGTTTGCAATAGCACAACACTATTTAATAATGAATCCTTTAAGAGCTAAACTGGCTGTTTCTAAGGAGGAAGTAGTAGATGAAAAGCCTAGAAATAAGAAGTAAAAGTAAAGAAGAAGCTATAAATAAAGCGATCGAAAAACTAAATGTTAAATTAGACGATTTAGAAATTGAAGTATTAGAAAATCCTACAAAAGGTTTTTTAGGATTTTTAGGTGCTAAAGATGGACTTTATAAATTTACTGTTATAGAACAAGAAACAGAAATAGATATAGCTAAGGCATTTATTGAAAATATACTTAAAAATTCTAAAGTAGATGCAGATTTAAGTGTTAATCAAGAAGGAAATCTTATAAAAGTTGATATAAGAGGTAAAGAAGCAGCGTCTTTAATTGGTAGAAGAGGTGAAACTTTAGATTCTATACAATTATTAACAGGACTTGCTCTTAATAAAATAAATAAAAACTCTAATATGAGAGTTCTTGTAGACATAGAAAATTATAGAGCTAAGAGAGAAGAATCTTTAATTAGATATGCACACAAAGTAGCTAGAGAAGTAGCTAAAACAAAGAGAACTAAGAAGCTTGACTATATGAATCCTTATGAAAGAAGAATAATACATTCAGCTCTTCAAAATGATAAGTATGTAAGTACTTATAGTGAAGGAACAGATCCATATAGAAGATTAGTAATAGAATATATAAAATAAAATTAACCTCCTAGGTAATAGGGGGTTTTATTTTTGCAATTTATTTTATATAATGTTAAGATTAAGGAAACAATTAAAAGTAACGAAAAGGATAAAATTTATATTAAGAGGTGAATGATTTGTTTATAGATGATACTATAGCAGCAATTGCTACAGCACCAGGAGAAGGTGGAATAGGAATAATCAGAATTAGTGGAGAAAAATCACTACAAGTAGCCCAATCAATCTTTAAATCTAAATCAGGAAAAATGATAAAAGATTATAATGCGAGAACATTGATATATGGGACAGTAGTTGATAATGAAAAGGTAATAGATGAAGTATTAGTGGCTTATATGAAAGGTCCAAATTCATACACTGCAGAAGATGTAATAGAAATAAATTGCCACGGTGGATTTATTTCAGTAAAAAAAATATTAGAACTTATATTATCTAAAGGTGTAAGATTAGCTGAAGCAGGAGAATTTACAAAGAGAGCTTTCTTAAATGGTAGAATAGATTTATCTCAAGCTGAAGCTATCATAGATGTTATAAAATCAAAAACGGATATGGCTCATGAAGTAGCTCAAAGTCAATTAGAAGGAAATTTAGCTAAAAAAATCAAAGATTTAAGAATGAATGTTACGGAAGTTTTAGCGCACTTAGAAGTTTCTATAGATTTTGCAGAAGAAGATGTAGAAGAAATCACATATCAAACACTTGAAGAAAAAGCTCTTGAGCTTAGAAATGAAATCAAAAAACTTTACGATACGGCTGAAAGTGGTAAAATACTTAGAGATGGTTTAAAAACTGTAATAGTAGGTAAGCCTAATGTAGGAAAGTCATCCTTATTAAACTCTATATTAGGAGAAAATAGAGCTATAGTAACGGATATAGCAGGTACAACTAGAGATGTTATTGAAGAATTCGTTAATATAAAAGGTATACCTCTAAAAATAGTTGATACTGCAGGTATAAGAGAAACAGAAGATGTAGTTGAAAAAATAGGGGTAGAAAAATCTAGAGAATCTTTCAGTACAGCTGACTTAGTTATAATGGTACTTGATGCATCTAGAAAACTATCTGAAGAAGATATGGAAATTTTAGAAAGTCTTAAAAATAAGAAGACTATAGTTTTATTAAATAAAATGGACTTAGAACCTCAAATAGAATTAGAGAAAATCGAAGAATTTGTTAATAGTGAAGATATAATAAAAATATCAGCTTTAAAGCATCAAGGAATAGAAGAATTACAAGATAAAATAGAAGCAATGGTTTATCATGGAAGTGTAAAAAATTCTTCTAACTTAATGATAACTAATTCAAGACATAAAGATGCTTTATTTAAAGCATATGAATCTATAAATGATGCAATAAGTGCAATTGAGCAGAGAATGCCATATGATTTTATAGAAGTTGATTTTAAAAATATATGGGATTATTTAGGATATATAAACGGAGATACAGTAAGAGAAGATTTATTAGATACAATATTTGCAAACTTCTGTATAGGTAAATAAATATAAAAAAGAACGTTATGTTTTGCGTGAAACATAACGTAAAACAGAAAGGAGATCCATATGAAACAGTTTGAAGCAGGGAAATATGACGTAATAGTAGTTGGAGCAGGACATGCTGGTTGTGAAGCGGCTCTTGCTACAGCAAGAATGGGTCATAAGACATTAGTAGTTACTATGTCTTTAGATTCAATAGCTTTAATGCCTTGTAATCCATCTATAGGTGGAACTGGAAAAGGACAATTAGTAAAAGAGATAGATGCTTTAGGTGGGCAAATGGGTATAAATGCAGATAAAACACTTATACAAAGTAGAATGTTAAATACTGCTAAAGGTCCAGCTGTTCATTCCTTAAGAGGACAAGCAGATAAATATAAATATCACACAGAAATGAAGAAAACTTTAGAAGACAATCCTAATATAGATATAGTTATGGATGAGGTAGTTGATATATTACATGAAGGGCAAGTTGTTACAGGTGTAGTTACTAAGTTAGGATGTAAATATGAAGCTAAAGCAGTTATATTAGCGACCGGAGTTTACTTAAATTCTAAAATATTTATAGGAGAGTTAACTATAAATGAAGGTCCTAATGCATTAGCATATTCTAAGCATCTTACAGAGAGATTAGTTGATTTAGGATTAAATATGAGAAGATTCAAAACAGGAACTCCTGCAAGAATCCATAGAGATAGTATAGATTTCTCGGAAATGTCTATACAAGAAGGAGATAAAAAGATTACTCCATTCTCATTCTTAACAGATAATATAGGAATAAAACAAGAGCCTTGTTATTTAACAAGAACGAACTTAAAAACACATGAAATAATAATGAATAACTTAGAAAGAACAGCTATGTATAGTGGGCAAGCAGATAGTACGGGAGCTAGATATTGCCCATCGATAGAAGATAAAGTTGTAAGATTTAGTGATAAAGAATCACATCAAATATTTATAGAGCCAGAAGGTTTAGATACAAAAGAAATGTACATTCAAGGGATATCAACAAGTTTACCTTATGAAGTTCAACTTGAAATGTACAAAAGTGTAAAAGGTCTTGAAAATGCTAAAATAATGAGACCAGCTTATGCTATAGAGTATGATTGTATAGATCCGACTCAATTAAAAATAAGTCTTGAAATAAAAGGAGTTGAAAACTTATTCAGTGCTGGACAGTTCAATGGAACATCTGGATATGAAGAAGCAGCAGCTCAAGGACTTATAGCGGGTATAAATGCAGCTCATAAAATAGAAGGAAAAGAGCCTTTTGTACTTGATAGATCAGAAGCGTATATAGGTGTATTAATAGATGACTTAGTTACAAAAGGAACTAATGAACCATATAGAATGATGACTTCAAGATCAGAGTATAGATTATATCTAAGACAAGATAATGCTGATATGAGACTTACTCAAAGAGGATATGATATAGGTTTAGTTTCAGAAGAAAGATATCAAAGATACCTTAAAAAGAAAGGTGAAGTAGAACAAGAATTAGAAAGATTAAAAACAGAAAGAGTAACTCCTAAAGAAGTAAATCATTTATTAAATGAAATGGGAGCATCAGAAATAAAAGTAGGTTTATCTTTATATGAATTCTTAAAGCGTCCAGAAGTAACTTATGAGTTAATAGAGGCTATAGGTAAAGGTGCTGGAGAAGATGTATCTGATGAAGTTAAAGAACAATGCGTAATAATGACGAAATATGAAGGATATATAGAAAAGCAATTAAAACAAATAGATCAATTTAAAAAGCTTGAAAATAAGAGATTACCAGAAGTAATAGACTATTTATCAATAGATGGACTTAGAATAGAAGCAAGACAAAAGCTAGATGCAATAAGACCTATATCTATAGGACAGGCATCTCGTATCTCTGGAGTTTCACCTGCAGATATATCAGTACTTCTTATATACTTAGAACAAATGAGAAGATCTAGAGGAGGAAAAGATGAGCAATAGAGATATATTAAAGAATGGTCTTAAAAATTTAGGAATATCAGTAGACGACAAAATGTTAAATGATTTTAATATTTACAGGGAAATATTAGTCGATTGGAATCAGAAAATGAATCTTACTGGAATAGAAGATGAAAAAGAAGTGTATATAAAGCACTTCTTAGATTCTGTTTCAGCAGTAACTAACGGATATATAAAAGATGGAGTATCTATTATAGATGTAGGTACTGGAGCAGGATTTCCAGGATTACCTTTAAGAATCTGCTTAAGAAATATAGAATTAACATTATTAGACTCATTAAATAAGAGAAGCAAACTTAGAGTTAGAGGAATCAAAAGCAGCTATGGATGTTTTAGGGGTTGAATTTATAGAAAAAATAAATATCGAATTACCTGAATCTGACTTAAATCATAATATATTAGTATTCAAAAAAGTAAAAAATACGCCAGATAAGTACCCAAGAAAAGCGGGAAAACCAGCGAAAAGTCCGATAAAATAAATATTTTATTTTAGAAATATATAAAATTATGTTAAAAATAAAATAAAATAGAAGGATTATATAAGTATTGTGAAGAAATGTTATTTATATATCTAATGAAGGATTAAAATGAAGTATTAATTTGTAAAGAATTAAATTAAAATATATTTATTCTAAATGAGAGAGGTATGTTATGGAAGATAAAAAAGTTATGGAGATACCTATAGAAAATATAGTCCCTAATCCATATCAACCAAGAAAGGTATTTTCACAAGCAGCGTTAGAAGAGCTAAGCAATTCTATAAAAGTTTATGGAATACTTCAACCAATAACAGTTAGACAAAAAGATGATAAGTATGAATTAATTGCGGGGGAAAGAAGATTTAGGGCAGCAAAATTAGCGAACCTTCAAGCTGTTCCAGCTATCATAAATAACATGTCGGATGAATCATCTGCAGTGCTAGCTTTATTAGAAAATTTACAAAGAGAAGATTTAAATTTTATAGAAGAAGCAATGGGTTATGAAAACCTAATAAAAGAACATGAATTTACGCAACAACAGTTAGCTGAGAAATTAGGTAAAAATCAATCTACTATAGCGAATAAGCTAAGAATACTTAGGTTACCAAATAGCGTAAAAATAAAGTTAGTAGAAAATAACCTAACAGAAAGACATGCAAGAGCTCTTCTTAAACTACCAACAGAAGAATTAATTAATGAAGTTCTTGATAAGGTAATAAAAAATGAATTAACTGTAAAGAAAACAGAAAAGATGATAAAGGATCTTTTAGAGGAGCTTGAAAGCCCTCAAGATTCAGATAAAAAACAAAATATAAAGGGAACTATGGGTATAAGAATATATTTAAACACGATGAAGCAAGCCTTTGATGCAATAATTGGTACAGGAATCGAAGCTAAATATAATGAAGTAGATAAAGGCGATTATATGGAAGTTGTCGTAAAGATTCCTAAAAAATAAAAGGGTTACTGCTTTGCAGTAATCTTTTTTTAAAAGATTACGGGGGGAAAAGTCAAAATGGGTAAAGTAATAGCAGTATTTAATCAAAAGGGAGGAGTAGGGAAAACTACTACAAATGTAAACCTAACTGCAAGTTTAGGAGCAATGGGAAAAAAAATATTAGTATTAGATTTAGATCCACAGGGAAATACAACTAGTGGATATGGTATAGATAAACAGTCAGTTGACGGAACTATATATGATGTCATAATAGATGGTGTGGATATAAAACCTAGATATACAAGGAGTTGTATTAAGTATGTTTGATGGAAGAGCTAACTTGTCAATTCAAGTAGTAGATGAAGTCAAAAGATACTTTAAAGGAAGTGTATATACGACGCTAATACCAAGAAATGTTAGATTAGCAGAAGCACCTAGTCATGGTAAACCAGTAATTTATTATGATTCAAAGTGCAAGGGTGCAGTAGCATATATGGAACTAGCAGAAGAATTTATAGATTTAGAGGAGGATATAATATAATATGGAGAATAAAGCGACAAAAAGAACTAATAGATTAGGAAGAGGTCTTAGTGCATTAATACCTGATATTAGTACAGAAATAGATAAAAAAGATATAATAACGATAGATTTAAAAAATATATATCCAAATCAAGATCAACCTAGAAGAGTATTTGATGAAGAAAAAATAAAGATACTAAGTGAATCGATAAAGAATTACGGAGTATTACAACCAATAGTGTTAAAACCTGATGATAAAGGTAAATATATGATAATAGCAGGAGAAAGAAGATATAGAGCATCTAAGCTAGCTCGTAAAAGTGATATACCTGCAGTTATAAAAGATATACCTATGAAAGATATAATGGAAATAGCACTTATAGAAAACTTACAAAGAGAAGAGTTAAACCCGATAGAAGAAGCATTAGCTTATAGAAGTTTAATAAAAAATTATGAAGTTACTCAAGAAGAAATATCAGAAGCTGTAGGAAAAAGTAGACCGCATATAACAAATACATTAAGATTATTAAATCTTCCGCAAAAAATAATGGATATGATAGACCAAGGTCAAATAACTGCAGGACATGGTAAAGCATTACTTAGAGTAAATGATGAAAATCTTCAATTAGAATTAGCAAATAAAGTTATAGCTGAAGAGCTTTCAGTTAGAGCAACAGAAGCTTTAGCTAAGAAAATATGTGAGGATAATATTAAAGAAGTTCCTAAAAAATCAAAAGAAAAAGATGTATTTATTGTTGATGTAGAAGAGAAACTAAGAAATATATTTGGAACTAAGGTAAATATATCTAAAGGAAAGAAAAAAGGTAAAATAGAAATAGAATACTATAATGAAGATGATTTAAATAATATAGTATCTATGCTTCTTGAGGACAATTAAGACAAGGAAAGGAATCATAATATGATTTATTTAGATAATGCAGCAACGACATTTCCTAAGCCAGAAACTGTATATGATGCTATGATGGATTGTATGAAAAATTACTGTGCAAATCCTGGTAGAGCTGGACATAAGCTAGCTATGAAAGCAGCTAGAGAAATATATGATACAAGAGAAAATATAGCTAAACTATTTAATATAGATAATCCTATGAATATAGTATTTACTAACAATGCTACAGAGTCGTTAAATTTAGCTATAAAAGGGGTTGTGAATGCAGGAGACCATATAATAACTACTAGTATGGAACATAATTCTGTAATAAGACCGATAAAAGCTCTTGAAAAATTAGGCATAGAAAATACTATAGTACAATGTGATAAAGACGGATTTTTAAATGTAAAGGACTTAGAAGAAGCAATAAGATCGAATACTAAACTAATAGTAACGACACATGCATCAAATGTATGTGGAACATTAGTAGATATAAAATCAGTATCAGAGATTGCAAAATCTCATAATATATTATACTTAGTAGATGCTTCTCAAACAGCAGGTGTATATAATATAGACTTAAAAGAAATTTCTGCAGATATGTTAGCAGCACCTGGACATAAAGGATTATTAGGTCCACAGGGAACAGGAATTTTATACATAAGAGAAGGATTAAACTTAAATATATTAAAAGAGGGTGGAACAGGAAGTAAATCTGAAGATTTATTCCAACCAGAAATTCTTCCAGATAAATATGAATCGGGAACACATAATACTCCTGGGATAGTGGGATTAAATGAAGGAGTTAAGTTTATATTTAAAGAAGGTATAAACAAAATAAAAGAGCATGAAGAAGAATTATGTAGATACATGCTAGAACGATTAGAAGAAATACCAAATATAAAAATTTATGGTCCTAAAGATGCAACTAAAAGAGCAGCTGTTATAACTATAAATATAGGGAATATGGACTCTGGTGAAATAACATTCTTACTAGATAGCGAATATGATATAGCCACTAGATCAGGAATACATTGTGCTCCTTTAGCTCATAAAACACTAGGAACACTTGAACAAGGTGCCGTAAGATTTAGTATAGGATATTTTAATACTAAAGAAGAAATAGATAAGGCAATAGAGGCACTAAAGGAAATATCTAAAAATAATTAAATAGAATAATAGGGATTATCTTAATTAAATTATTAATATATAATTTTGATTTGAGATAATCCTTTTTTGCAGTATGAAATATAAATTTAAATTAATAAAAAAACTATTTCAAAAGCAATATGCAAACTAAAATAGTATAAATACACTAAATAAACAGTATAAATTAAAATGAAATGTAAAATTTAGAAATAAAGTATGTTATACTTATGAAAATATAAAAAATATATTTAACTTTTTTGTAGAAACGAACATTATTTAATCGAATAAGAAAATACTTTGAAAATATATAGTGTTTTTAGAATAAATATAAGTTATAATTGAATTGTAAGAAAATGATTTCATGGGGGAGTAGTATGAATATTTTAAGTTTAGGAGAAAAGATAAAAAAGTTAAGAAAAGAAAAAAATATGACGTTAAAAGAATTAGCAGGGGATAGAATTACTGCAGCCCAAATAAGTCATATAGAGAGGGATAAATCGCACACTAGTCGTGAGTTACTAGAATACTTAGCGAGTCAACTAGATGTAAGTGTGGATTATTTATTAGAGACTAAAGAGATGCAGTCTAAAAAGTTAACAGATAACCTAATACTTCAAGGTGAGATTTTAATTAAATGTAATGATCTAGAAAAAGCAGAAGATCAATTAAATGAAGCAATTAAAATATGTGATGAATATAAAGTTTTAGACAATTATGCAACATGCAATTTCTTACTAGCAGATATAAATTTTAAAAAAGGTAAGTATAGTGAATCAGTTATGGGTTATGAAAAAGCACTATATTACTTTATAAAAAATAACGATAAAGATAAACTGTATAAATGTTATCTAAATATAGGTAAAATTTATATGATAGAAGAGTTTTATAAAGGAGCAATACTTCAATTTGAATTTTCAGAGGGCATATTAAATGAAATACAAGTTGAAGATGTAGATATATATAAGGATTTATATAGTAAAATGGCATATTGCTATATAAAACTAGATAACAATGAGAAGTCTTTAGATTATATAAATAAAATGGATGAAATAGATATAAAAAACAATCCAGAAGAAGAATTAGATGTATTAATATTAAAAGCAAATAATTTTTTAAATGTTGGGGAATTTGAAAAGTCTAAAGAATATTTTAAAAAAGCATTAGAAATTTTAGATAAAGAAAAAAATAAAACAGAATTAGCATCTATCTATTTAACTATATCTGAAATATATAAAAGCGTAGGTAAGCTAGATAGATCTTTAGAGTATTCACAAAGAGTATATGACATTAAAAAGAGTGATGAAGATGAATATATGATGAAAAGTCTATTTAGAATAATAGAGACTTATATATCTAACTATAAATATGATATGGCTAAAAAATACTGTAAAATAGCATTAGCATCTTCAATAAAAAATAAAAATAGATTAAATGAATATAGAGTTTTAAAATATTATTCAGATATGCATAAAGCTCAAAATGAAAATATCATAGCTATAGAATATTTACATAAATGTATAAATATAATATCTGAATTAAATGATGAAAAGATATTAGCAGATCTATACATAAATCTTGGTGAATTATATTCAGATATCTCAAAAGAAAAAGAATTAGAGTATTATCAAAAAGGTGTCTGTATATATAAAAATTTAGAGATAATATAAAAGATTCCTTTTAGGAATCTTTTTGTATATAGAAATAATCTATAACCGGTAAAAATATAAGTGTGATAGAATAAATGTGAATAATTTTAAGGAGATGATTATAAATGTATATAGAAATAGATGCAAGAGGTTTAGCCTGTCCTAAACCTGTTATAAATACAAAGAAAGAATTAGATAATATTGAACAAGGTATAGTAATAGTTACAGTAGATAATGATGTTGCAAAACAAAATATATTAAAATTATCTAGCTCTTTAAACTGTGAATCAAGAGTGATTAAAGAAGAAAAAGACTTAATTTCTATAGAGATAAAAAAGGGAGAAAATGTTATAATAGAAGAAAAAAAACAAGAGGAATTAGAGGATAAGTGTATATTTATATCTTCAAATAAAATGGGAAATGGAAATGATGAATTAGGTGAGGTACTTATGAAAGGATTTATATATACCCTTACAGAATCAAAACCATATCCTAAAAGTATACTTTTAGTAAATTCAGGTGTAAAATTAAGTACAGAAAATTATGATACTATCGGAAATTTAAAAATACTTGAGGAAGCTGGAGTTGAGATACTATCTTGTGGAACTTGCCTTGATTATTATGGACTTAAGGAAAGTTTAAAAGTAGGAAGCGTTACTAATATGTATACTATAGTGGATATAATGAAAAATTCATCACAAACTATATCTATATAATATTATAAAGTAGAAAGAGGATGACAATATGAACGAAATGTATATAGTTTCATTTAACTCAACACATCATGCAATAAGATTAGATAAATTATTAGGTGAAGCTTCGGTAAGAGCGACTACATTACCTACACCAAGAGAGATAACAGCTAGCTGCGGTATATCTATAAGATTCTTATACGAAGACATAGAAAAAGTAAAGAATACTTTAGTTGAAAATAACATTGAGTATAAGGGAATATATAAAATAACTAGGTTAGAAAATGGAACAAAAGAAGTAGAAAATATAGACTAGGAGAGTGAGTATTTATGCCAATGGATATAAAGATTGGTGATGTTGTAGAATTAAAAAAGCAACATGCTTGTGGATGTAAAGAGTTTGAAATAACAAGAGTAGGCATGGATATAAAAATAAAGTGTACAAAATGCTTAAGAAGTATAATGCTTGATAGAGAAACTGTCGAAAAAAAAATTAAAAAAATAATAAAAAAGTAATGTGAATAGACATAGAAACAGAATTTGATTTGCTATAATTAAAGTAAGGGAATTATTTTCAGGGGGTGCTTTAATTATGGCTATTAGATTTGCCAAAAGAATGGAAGCGTTAAATGGATCAGAAATTCGTGAACTTTTAAAGCTTATAGAAAAACCGGAAGTAATATCTTTTGCTGGTGGTTTACCGGCCCCAGAGCTATTTCCTATAGAGGAAATGAAAGAAATATCTAGAATAGTATTAGAGGAATCAGGAACACAAGCACTTCAATACTCAACAACAGAAGGATTCCAACCATTAAGAGAACAAATAGCAAGAAGAATGAATAGTAAAAATAAAACAAATGTAACTAAAGATGATATACTAATAACCAATGGCTCTCAACAAGGATTAGACTTCGCAGGAAGAGTATTCTTAAATGAAGGTGACGTAGTTTTATGTGAAAGTCCATCATATTTAGGAGCAATAAATGCATTTAAATCATATGGATCTAAATTCATAGAAGTTCCTACTGATAAAGATGGAATGATTATGGAAGAGTTAGAAAAGATATTAGAGGTTACAGAAAATGTAAAAATGATTTATGTAATACCTGATTTTCAAAATCCTACAGGCATAACATGGACACTTGAAAGACGTAAAAAATTCATAGAAATAATAAGTAAGTATGAAATACCTGTTTTAGAGGATAATCCATATGGTGAATTAAGATTTAAAGGTGAAAGTCTACCATCTTTAAAATCTATGGATAAAAAAGGATTAGTTATTTTCTTAGGTACTTTCTCGAAAATATTATGTCCAGGATATAGACTAGGTTGGACATGTGCATCTCAAAACATATTAAAGAAATTCATATTTGTAAAACAAGTAGCAGACCTACAAGCATCAAGTATATCCCAAATAGAAGTAAGTAAATTTATAGATTTATATAATTTAGATAATCATGTAAAAAAAATAAATGAAGTATATGCAAGACGTAGAGATTTAATGTTAGAAACTATGAAAGAAGAATTCCCAGAAGGAATAGAATACACTTATCCAGAGGGTGGATTATTTATATGGGTAGAGCTTCCAAAACATTTAGATTCAAGAATTATAATGAAAGATTGCTTGGCAAATAATGTTGCATATGTACCTGGTGGGTCATTTTTCCCTAATGGAGGAACGGAAAACTGCTTTAGATTAAATTACTCAAACATGTCGGATGATAGAATAGTTGAAGGAATAAAGAGGATAGGGTTAGTTTTAAGAAAATATATGGCTGTTAAACAAAACGTTTAATTAAAATTATACATAAAAAAATGGTGGTATATTACCACCATTTTTTTATGGGAGATTGGGATGAAATATATTTAAGTTATGGGGGCTATATGTATATATTATTAGCAGATTAATTTAAATATATACGTATTAGGAGGCAAAAAAATGTAATAATAGAAGATGTGACATAAAATCGAATTGACATTTGTAAAAACTAATGATAAAATGTGTAGGTATGAGATATAAATCTCATTTCTCTGCTCTACAAATGTAGAGCCGTTAAGTCCAAAGGGAGGTGAAAAGATAATGAAAAATTATGAATTAGTTTTCGTAGTAAAGCCAAACGCTGATGAAGAAACAAGAGAAGCTGTTCTTAACAAAGTTAAGGAAGTAGTTGCTACTAACGGAGAAGTAGTTAAAGTTGACGTATGGGGGAACAAGAAATTAGCTTACCCAATAGCTAAGTTCACTGAAGGTCACTACGTATTAGTTAACTTCGCAGCTGGTGTTGAAGTACCTAAAGAATTAGATAGAAACTTAAAGATAAACGAAAACGTAATAAGACACATGATAGTTGTTGCTTAATAACTAGTTTTATTACTAAAAAGGCGGTGTTATTATGAACCATGTTGTATTAATTGGTAGATTAACTAGGGATCCTGAGTTAAGATACATCGCAGGGACTGGAACGCCTGTTGCAAATTTTGCAATAGCTGTTGATAGAGAATTCTCAGGTAAAGATGGGAAAAAAGAAACTGACTTTATAGATATACAAGTTTGGGGCAAATCTGCAGAGAATTGCGCTAACTATATAGGAAAAGGAAGTTTAGTAGCTATACAAGGTTCATTAAGAATCGATAGTTACCAAAATCAAGCCGGAGAAGCTAGAAGAGCTACTAGAGTAAATGCAAATAGAGTACAGTTCTTAGATACAAAAAATAAATCTGAGAGTTCATATAAAGGAAATCATCAAGGGTTCGAGCCGAACTTTGAACCTAGCTTTGAGCCAACTGGATTAGATCCACAAGGATTCCAAGCAATAGATGATGACGATATACCATTCTAAAAAAGGAGGGAAATTTACTATGATAAACAAGAAGAGACGTAAGAAGAAGAGAGTTTGTCAATTCTGTGCTTCTAAAGATGCTAGAATAGATTACAAAAACACTCAAAGATTACAAAAATACGTAACTGAAAGAGGTAAAATATTACCAAGAAGAATCTCTGGAACTTGTGCTAAGCACCAAAGAGAATTAACAGTTGCAATAAAGAGAGCTAGAAACATAGCACTTTTACCATATACATTAGACTAAGAAAAGGACGAGCCTTATGGCTCGTTTTTTTGTTTATCTGGTTAAATCTGTTATAATTTATGATATAATATTTATATATTAAGGGGGGGAAGCTGTGAAATTCGATAGAAATTCAGATGTAACTAAAAATGTAAAAATAATAGAGTGGATGAAGAAGGAGCTTATACTTAGTGTAGGAGATGTATTTGATTTGATTTTCAAAGGTGTAAAGCCTTTAGATGAAGCACTTCAAGACACTTTAGCAAATATAATAATGATAACATACTTACTAGCTAAAAGATTAGGAATAAGTTTTAGTGAAATAGATTACAAGATAAAGGAAAAGATAAGAATAGGAATAGATCAAAATCATAGTGTAGAAAGTTGGTATGGAGATTTTTCAAATTTAAAAAAACATATGGAAAACAGGGAGTGATTTTAAATTGAATAATAAATTAAGGCTGCCTCAAGCATCACTAATAACGGCATTAGGTATCTTATTATGTTTAATGACAGCATATGTACCTATGTTAAGTATACTTAGTATGGCAGTACCAGTACCTTATGCAATTATAGGAACATTAACTGATAATAAATACTCTATATTATCTTTAATAGCAACATTTTTCATATTAATATTTACTGTAAACCCACTATACTCGGTTAGTGTATGTATAATGAGTATAGTTCCAGGAATTTTTATAGGAAGTGCAATAAGAAATAACAGAAAAGAAGATGATTTTAATAAATTTGATCCAATATATATAGGTACTATCGTAACTATGATATGTGTCATAGTATTTTTCTTTATTGCAAATATAGTATTTAAAACAAATATATTAGATGACTTTATGAATATATTAAAAGAATCTATAAATGTTCAAGTAGCAATTATGGAAAACGCAGGCATGTCTTTAAAAGAAGGATTTAATACATCAGATATCGTAAATTATATTAATAACATGTTACCTGCAATATTATTCCTACAAGGTATGATAGTTACATTTATCATATATGCCCTAGAAACTTTTGTTTTGAGAAGAATAAGAGTGGTAAATTTAAGATTGCCTAAATTCATAGATTTTTATTTACCAGGGAATGCTGTAACTGCATCATTTACAATATATATACTGGTTTTATTTATGGATTTAATTAAAGTAAATCTATACACTGATTTAATAATGTTGAATTTACAACTAGTATTTAATTTTATGTTTATGCTTCAAGGTATATCAGTCTCTATTTACTATTTGAAAAAGTGGATTAGAGGCGGTTCATTAAAAATGATATTTATGTCATTATTGATTTTAAGTGTATTTGGGTTTATGGGAATATCTTTTGTGGGTATGTTAGATAGTATAATAGACTTTAGAAGGGTAAGAAGCTATAAATCTACTTAGGAGGTATAGATGACTAGTAAAAAAATCTTAAAAATGAATATGCCAGAAGTAAACCTATATATAGTTACTGTAGGAATAGCATCTATATTTCTGCTTTACTATAATTTTTATATAGGAGTTTTATTCTTTATTGGATTTTTATATATGGTTATTAATAATTGGAAGACAACTAATATAAGAAGAAAAGAATGGACTAATTATATTCAAAATTTATCATTGGATATAGATGAAACTACTAAAAAAGCAGTAATGAATCTTCCGATACCTTTATGTATACTTGAATTTGATGGTAGCATTACTTGGTATAATGGGAAGTTTAATACTATGATAGGTGAGGATGACTTACTAGGTGTAAATATTGATGATCTTATAAAAAACTTAAATCTTAGAAAAGTATTAAATGAAAATAAAGAAATGTACACAGATATAAGCTATAAAGATAGAGAGTATACTATAGTTTATAACGTAATAAAAAATGAAAATGGAAAAAGTGCAAAATATCTAATGATGTTATATTGGATAGATAAAACAGACTTTTTACAGATGCAAAAAAAATATAACGAAGAAAAAAATGCAATAATGCTAATACAAGTAGATGGATATGATGAAGTTTTAAAGAGTGCAGATGAAGAAAATAGACCACTTTTAAGTGTAGCAATAGAAAAAGAATTAACAGCATTAGAAATGAACTCTAATGGAGCATTAAAGAGAACTTCTAAAGATAAATTTTTCTTAATAATGAATAAGAAAGAATTAAAGAAATTAGAAACAGACAAGTTTTCAGTACTAGATCAAATAAGAAAGATTGACTATGGAAATAATCTTCCTGTGACAATAAGTATTGGAATTGGAATAGATGGCGATACAATAAATGAAAACTTAAAACTTGCAACAGGAGCACTTGATTTAGCTTTAGGTAGAGGTGGAGACCAAGCTGTTATAAAAACAAAAGATAAGTTTGCTTTCTACGGGGGTAAATCTAAAGCAGTAGAAAAAACTACTAAAGTAAAATCAAGACTTATAGGGCATGCTTTAAGAGAAGTTATTTTAGAAAGTGATCATGTATTTATAATGGGACATAAGTATCCAGATATGGATGCTATGGGTGCAGCTGTTGGTATATATGATATATGTAAATCATGTAATAAAACAGCTAATATAGTTTTAGATCATTCAAATGAATCTATAGAAGAATTTATAAAAAGAATTAAAAGATCAGATTATCATGATGGTATTTTTGTTGATTGTGATTATGCAATAAGAGAATGTATGAAAAATACTCTTGTAGTAGTTGTAGATACACATAGACCAAATTTCACAGAATGTCCACAATTATTAGAAATATCGGATAAAGTAGTTGTTATAGACCACCATAGAAGAGGTGTAGACTTTATTAATGATACAGTACTTTTATTCCATGAAATTTATGTATCATCTACATGTGAAATGGTAACAGAGCTTGTACAATATATTGAAGATGATGTAAGAATAAATAAATTGACTGCAGAAGGATTACTAGCAGGGATTAGTTTAGATACTAAAAACTTTGCATTTAAAACGGGTGTAAGAACATTTGAAGCTGCATCATATTTAAAGAAATCTGGAGCAGATACTATTGAGGTTAAGAAGTTATTTAACTCAGATATAAAAGACTTTATAACTAAGGCAGAAATTATTCAAAATGCAAAAGTAATTAACAATAATATATGTTTAGCATACACTAAGACAGAAACTGATAATATAAATATAGTAATAGCGCAAGCTGCTGATGAATTATTAAATATAAAAGAAGTAGAGGCATCATTTGTTTTAGCTAGAAAAGATGATAGAGTATTCATAAGTGCTAGATCATTAGGAAATATAAATGTACATGTGTTAATGGAAAATCTAGGTGGAGGTGGGCACAGAGACATGGCTGGTGCTCAATTAGATACTTCACTAGAAAAAGCATATGAAATGGTGAAAGATACAATACAGACATGTATTAAGGAGGAAGAATAGATGAAAGTTATATTATTAAAAGATGTAAAAGGAACAGGAAAGAAAAATGAAGTAAAAGAAGTAAGTGATGGATACGCAAGAAATTACTTATTACCTAAAAAATTAGCAGTACCTGCTGATAATACAAACATGAAAGAATTAAATGAAAAGAACAAGTCAAAGGAATTAAAAGCTCAAAAAGAATATGAAGCAGCAGTAGAATTAGGTAAGAAAATGGAAGAACTAAATGTAGTTATATATGCTAAAGCGGGTGATGGAGGAAGACTTTTTGGGTCAATAACATCAAAAGATATAGCTGAACAAATCAAAAAACAACACAATATAGAAGTAGATAAGAGAAAAATAACTTTAGATGAACCAATAAGAGTATTAGGTTCAAGATTTGTTGATATAAAAATACATCAAAAAGTAACTACAAGACTAAGAGTAGACGTAAAGGAAAAACAATAGACAAAATCTTGAGGTGATAAAAATGGAGGATATGACTAGAATCCCTCCGCATAGTGTGGAATCAGAGCAGTCTATATTAGGTTCTATATTACTTGATAAAGAGGCTATTATAACGGTCAGTGAAACAATAAATCCAGATGACTTTTATAAAGAGGCTCATAAGATTATATATGAATCTATGATTAAATTAAGTAATAAGTCTGAACCAATAGATTTAATAACACTAACAGAAGAACTAAAGAAGCAAGGTCACTTAGATGATGTAGGAGGAATTAGTTATATAACAAGTTTATCTACAATTGTTCCAACAACATCAAATGTTAAGTATTATGCAGATATAGTGAGAGAGAAATCAGTACTTAGAAAGCTTATAAAAGTTTCTAATGATATAATAAATTTAGGGTATGATGGCTCAACTAAAATTGAAGATGTTCTAGAAGTAGCTGAAAAAAAGATATTTGATATCTCACAAGAAAAAACTAGTGATGATTTTAAATCTATAAATTCAGTTTTAATGGATACATATGATATGATAGAGCATTTATACACAAATAAATCTGAAATAACAGGATAATAGACGCTATGGCAGTTTTATCTAATGCTAAAATTCATATAGATGATACTCCTGGTATAAAAATTTCAGAATTAAGATCAAAATGTAGAAAATTAAAAATGGAGCAAGGTTTAGACCTAATATTAATAGATTATCTTCAACTTATGGAAGGTGAGGGTAATAATGAAAGTAGACAGCAAGAAATAGCTAAAATATCAAGATCTTTAAAAATAATCGCAAAAGAGTTGAACTGTCCGGTAGTTGCACTTTCTCAGCTATCTCGTGCACCTGAACAAAGAGCTGATCATAGACCTATGTTATCAGATTTAAGAGAATCTGGATCTATAGAACAGGATGCAGATATAGTTATGTTTTTATATAGAGATGAGTATTATCATCCAGATTCTGATAGAAAAAATATAGGTGAAGTTATAATTGCGAAAAATAGACATGGTGAAACGGGTTCAGTTGAATTAGTTTGGCTTGGAGAAATTCAAAAATTTGCGGATAAATCTAGAGAGATGTAATATGGAAGATATATACAAATATCCACATAAAGTGAGTAACTATAAATACTATGTTGTGGATATTTGTCTTGAAAAATCTACAAACATTGAAATTTTAATAAAATGTTATCCACAATATCCACAAAAGAGTTGTTGATAAATGTGAATAAATATAAAAGCAAGCTTATAGCTTGCTTTTTATTTATAAAAATTAATTTCATAGAAGGATGCAAATTTAATATATATATCCAAAAATTATATAGATAAGCAATAAAGTCAATTTATTTAAAAATAGTTTAGTACTGTATTGAAGAACAGAATATATACAAAGTTTATGTATTAAATATAATTACAGAATAAGTTATACATCTTATAAACTATAATGGGAAAAATAGTTTAGATAATATAAAAATTATACAAATTAAAGATAAAAATTTAAATATGACAGAAAAGCACATATTAAAAACTATATAATATTAAAAAAGTTTGAAAATAATACGTATATTTGATAAAATGTATAAGTAAAGTGTTCGAAAATCGAAAAATAGAGGTGAATTATAATGAAGACAGTTGCAGTTGTAGGCTCTCAATGGGGAGATGAAGGAAAAGGTAAAGTTATAGATTACCTTGCTACACAAGCTGATGTAGTAATTAGAGGTCAAGGTGGAAATAATGCTGGACATACATTAGTTGTTGATGGAAAGAAATTTGCTTTAAGATTAATACCATCAGGAGTATTAAATCCAAATACAATAAATGTAATAGGGAACGGAATAGTATTTGATCCTCAAGGATTTTTAGAAGAAGTAGAAATGCTTAAAAAGGATAATATAGATACAAGCAATATAAAAATAAGTGATAGAGCTCATATTGTTTTTCCATATCATAAAGAATTAGATGCTTTAGCAGAGGAAGCTAGAGGAGATAATAAGATAGGAACAACTAAAAAAGGTATAGGTCCATGTTACATGGATAAAACTGAGAGATCAGGAATAAGAATATGTGACTTGATGGACAAAGATGTATTTGCTAAAAAATTAAAATTACAAGTAGATGCTAAAAATAAATTAGTTCAAGGTGTATATGGAAAAGAAGCTATGTTTGACTTTGAAACTATATACAATGAATATTTAGGATATGCTGAGAAGATAAGAAACCATGTTGCAGATACTTCAGTAATAGTTTATGATGCAATAAAAGCTGGTAAAAAAGTATTATTCGAAGGAGCTCAAGGAACGTTACTTGACTTAGATTTAGGAACTTATCCATTTGTTACTTCATCTCATCCGATATCAGGAGGATTTGCAGTAGGTGCAGGTGTAGGACCGAATATGATAAAAGATGTTGTTGGTATAGTAAAAGCTTATACAACTAGAGTTGGAGAAGGTCCATTTGTAACTGAGTTAGATAATGAAATTGGAGAAGAAATAAGAATCAAAGGTCGTGAATTCGGAACAGTAACAGGAAGATCTAGAAGATGTGGATGGTTCGATGCTGTTATAGTTACATATGCAGCAAGAGTAAACGGATTAACTAGTATATCATTAATGTTATTAGATGTTTTAACTGGATTTGATAAGATACAAGTATGTACAGCATACAAAATGGGAGATAAAATAATAAAAGATTTCCCTGCATCTTTAGAAGATTTAGCTAAATGTGAGCCTATATATGAAGAATTAGAAGGATGGACAGAAGATATAACTTCTGTGGAAAGATTTGAAGACCTTCCTGAAAATGCTAAGAAATATGTAGCTAAGATAGAAGAATTAATAGGAGTAAGTGTTGATATGGTTTCTGTTGGACCAAATAGAGCACAAACTATAGTTAGAAGAAATGTATTCTAATTTTAAATAATTAAATAATAAAAATAGTTGAGGGTATAAAATATATTTTTATACCCTCTTATTTTATATAACAAACAAATTATTTTATAAAATTTATCTAGTTTTGAATAAAAAATAGGTAAATTTTATTTATTTTTATAGTTAAAAGAAGAAAATTTATAAAATAAACTAAGTTTATATAGTTATATTAATATAAGGTTGAAAGTAAGTAATATAGCCAATTCTAGGTGAATATAAAATATAATATTATAGTGAAAATTAACATATTATTTAATTTATTGAAAAAAATATAAGAAATTATAATAAAAATGTTGACTTAGAATACAAAAGCTAATATAATAATCTTTGTGAGCGAAAGAGATGCGAAGAAATTCGATAAAATCTGACACATAAGATGATCCATTAGCTCAGTCGGTAGAGCACCTGACTTTTAATCAGGGTGTCCCGCGTTCGAGTCGCGGATGGATCACCAAT
>PPYF01208678.1_pt1 | contig 24657 bp, 25 predicted proteins | sample 1559871 | NCBI WGS metagenome assembly PPYF01 (sample SAMN08240021, study PRJNA423297) | Human gut metagenome, whole genome shotgun sequencing project. | reverse complement strand
AGAAGAAAGATTTTAGATATGGCAATGGACAACCGTATCCTGCAATTAGAACAGCAGGTGGCAAAATTAAAAAGAGAGAACGAGACATTACAGAAAGAAAATGAAGCAATGCGGAAAGCATTGAATAAAAGAGATTTGAATTTGATCAAGAATTTTTAATGAAGAAGAAAATAATCAGCGACTGGCAGGGGCGTGGGAAACGTGCCTGCTGGTGGTTGTGGGGATAAAGCATAAGGGAAAGAGAAGTAAGACTTTCCATTTTGTTATTTAGATATTTCATGGTACAATAGTGCTATAAGTTAAATTTGAGGGAGGGATTTCTACGATAGCACTTTTGGAAAAAATTCGTGAAGTAATAAATAAAAGAATACAAGAGAAAAAGAAAAATGAATTTACAGACTTGGCGCCCATTGATGATATTGAAAATGGAGCTGAATATTTAAAAGCATTACATTGGGCGATAAAGAAAAAGAAAGTTAAAAATATTGCACTGGCAGGTCCATATGGTGCGGGCAAGAGTAGTATCATTGATACATATTTGAAAAAACATAAAATTATTAGAAGTAAATCGCTTCGTGTTTCAATGGCAACTTTTGTTGAAAACGAAACTGATGAGAAGGGGAATCCTAAGAAAATTTCATTGGGACAAGATGAAATAGAATTAGGAATTTTGAAGCAATTATTTTATAAAGTCAATTATAAAAAGATACCGCAGAGCAGATATCGAAAGCTGCACAAAATTAATTGGAAACGTGTTTGGGGATATTTGGTTTTGATATTTTTAATTTTGGGAGTGATGGAATTTATATTTTTTCCAGATACTTTTCAAATGATAATCGAAAAAATAGAAGAGGCAGGTGGAAAATTTGGATTAAAAGGAATGGTTTCAGATATTATTTTCCTTGCTTTTTGTGTGGGAATATTGGCAATTATTGCCCGAACATATCGTTTGGTGTTGTTTCGTTTTAAAGTAAATGAAGTAAAATTGCCAACAGAGACAGTTGTGAAAAATTCTGAAACTGCAGCGGAAACAGTATTCAATAAAAATATGGATGAAATTGTATATTTCTTTGAAGAGACAAAGTATAGAATTGTGTTTTTTGAAGATCTAGATCGTTTAGAGGATCCATCTATTTTTATCCATCTTCGGGAGTTGAATACATTATTGAATAATTACGATGGGATTAAGGGGCGCATCGTTTTTGTTTATGCTATTAGAGATGATATATTTACAGATACAGACAGAACAAAGTTCTTTGAATTTATTATTCCGGTAATTCCAATTATAAATTCTACGAATTCAGGGGAAATCTTTTTACAAAAACTTGAGGAATCTGAAAAGAAAGGGATTGTTCATGAAATCTCACAGGAATTTATATTAGACGTATCTCCATATGTTGAAGATATGCGAATCTTACAGAATATATATAATGAGTTTGTCGTATATAAGGAAACGATTCGTACTGACCAGGATCTGAATTTGTCAGATGAAACAATGATGGCATTGATTATTTTTAAAAATTTGTATCCACGGGAGTTTGCAGAACTTCAAATGGAGAGAGGAGTTGTGAAACAAGCTTTTGAGGATAAGCAAAGATATATCTCTGGACAATGTATGAAATGGCATAATGAAGTTGATGAACTTACACAGGAACTAAAAGAATATCATGCTGCCTGTTTAAGAGACGTTAAAGAACTTAAAACAGCCATGCTGGGAGAAATGGTTGATTGGGAAGGAATTACTTATCGAATACAAGCAAATTATATGCAACATTACGCTACGAATAAGATAATGGAGGATGCATTTGATTTATCTATGCTAAACAGTATAGATTCTCCTATTGTTCGCTATTATTCATGGGATGGGTATGATGAATCAAAAACTGTAAATAATTTTCGGGAAATTTTTGAGAAGTATAGTAAGAGAATTAAAAATCTTCAATTTGTTCGAGAAAAAGGTGTTAGTTCAATAAAAAGTGAAATTGAAGATTTGAAGAAGAATGTACATGAACTTTCAGGCTGGTCACTTAAAAAGTTGATAGAAAAATTTGGAGTCAATAATGTACTATCTGAAAAAGTTGCTGAAAATAAATTGCTCGTATTTATGCTTCGAAGAGGATACATTGATGAAAAATACGCAAACTATATCAATTATTTTAAGGGGACAAGCATTACAAAAGAAGATATGAATTATATACTGGCAGTAAAAAATATGGAAAAGCTGCCATATAATTATAATTTGACAAAAGTTGGAATGGTTATACAGCGTTTACAACCGTATGAATTCGAACAAAAAAGTATTTTCAATTTTATTCTTTTGGAATATTTATTGTCTGAAGAGAATGAGAATGAAAAACGTATGATATTAATCGATCAATTATCTGATAGAACAGTGGAAAGCTGGGAGTTTATAGATGAATTTATTGAGCAAACTCAATATAAAGAGAGATTGATTCAATTATTAGCAATGCGTTGGCCTGATATGTGGAATGATATTGTCCAGGATATATCGATAACATACGAAAGGAAAATTTTTTATTTACAGTTACTTATTGATAACGTGGATACAGAACGCTTATTTGAATTAAATGACAATAATAAGATGAGTGACTTTATAGAGGAAAATCCAGATATATTACAGCAGCTATCATCTATTCAAGATCAAAAGGTGATTTCCTTAATTGAAACACTTGGAATTATTTTCAAGAATGTTTCTATTGAAAATGTTTCGGAGGAAATTTTGAGATATGTTTTTGAAAATCGGTGTTATGAGTTAAATGATACGATGATACGTAGGATTGTGGAATTTGAAAATGATACAATGCTTTCCGGTTTAGATACTCGAAATTATACAACAATTATTTCACTAGGATATGAACCGTTAATTAAATACATACAAGAAAATTTGAAACAGTATGTGAAGGAAATTATATTAGCATCTAATAATACTAAGGAAGATGTTGAACAGATTATGGATTTGTTAGAAAGAATGTTGGAAAATGTTCCAGAAGAGACCGAAATCTGTTTGGAATTAGTGAATCATGAAGAATTTTGCGTAGATGATATTTCTGAATGTTGTGGAAAGTTTGATTCTGATTTTGATAAGGGCGTGAAAATTCTTTGGGATGAGTTATTGGATAAAGGAAAAGTAAGTCTGAAATGGGAGAATATCAAATGTTATTGGGAAAGATATAAGATTACGCCAGAACTACTTCAATATATTGAAACAAATAGTGATCAACTTACATTTTTAGAGAATCAGTGTTTAAATGAAGTGTTTGCCGAAGAACTTATTACAAGTACAATTGATGATTCTGCTTTTGAAAAACTATTACCTCAGTTGGAATTAGAATTTGATATTCCAATAGAGAAGGTTGAGAGACAGAAAGTTGGAATTTTGATTAAGAAAAAATATATTCCTTTTGATGTTAATAAATATGGTGAAATTAAAGATGCCTATCCTGATTTATGTCCAGATTTTATTTTGTATAATCAAGCGGAATATATGGAAGTAATGGAAAAGATTCCAATGGGAGAAACATTATTAGAAACACTATTGCTTTCGCCTATTCTCGACTTTTCTAATGCAGAAGTTCTGTTGGATGCTTTTGGAGAAAATTATATGACTGCAAAAATTGCTGAAAACTTAGTTGATTCAAAGGTGACGATTAACAAATCGATATTTACAGCAGCCTGGGAATATGTAGATGAAAAAGGGAAAAAGACGTTGATGTTTAAATGCCTTTCGATTTTAGAAGCGGCTGATTTTGAAAATTGTTTTTCAGAACTTTCACAATGGTATTCAGGATTTTGCGATAGAAGTAAAAAACATAGCGTTGAATTACCTAATAACGAAGAAAGCCAAAGGCTTGCTAAACGATTACAAGAAGTATCGTACATTACAAGTTACAAATTACAAGAAAAAGAAGTCTATGATTCTGTTACGGAAACAAAAAAGAAAAAGAGTACTTTTGTGTGTTGGATAAAAGCAATCAAAGGATAAAAGAAAATTTTTCATAGTATTTAAGGGAGATCAAGGTAGGGTATAAAAGCCCTGCCTTTTTCTGAAGAGAAGTGTACACAGTACACAAATGTACATACCGTTAAAGCCCCTGTTTTCAAGGCATAAGGGGATAGGGGTACAGTTTACAGATGAACCGACAGGTAATTTGGACTCAGCCACAACCATTGAGGTTATGGGGGTATTAAAAACGAGTTGTCGTAAGTACAATCAGACGATTCTCATGGTAACGCATAATGAAGCCATTGCACAGACTTGCGACAGAGTGATTCATATCGAAGATGGTCAGATTGTTACGGGAAAGAAAAGATTTCCGGCAAAAGGCGGTGATGCCGTATGTTAAAACTGGCATGGAAATATATGCGGTATTACAAAAGCCAGACGCTTGCTATCTTTGCGAGTATTTTATTAACAGCGTCATTGCTTTCAGGGATTTCTTCTTTGATTTACAGCAGTCAGAAAAGTGATCTGGCAAACAGCAAAACTATTTATGGTGATTGGCATTATTATATAGAAACGGACAAGGAACTTTTCGATTCTGTGGAAAGTGGTGAGATAGGGAAAGGATATACGCTGGAACAGTGTGGAAAGATGGAAATTCGTGATGTAGTGGCAGAAGAGTTTTTGATCTGTTTTATCCATACCGATGGAACTTATCGCCAGATGGCACACAGAGATTTGTTAGAGGGAAGATTACCGGAGAAAGAGAATGAAATTGCAGCGGATGGATTTGTGCTTAGCAATCTTGGATTTTCAGGAAATTTAGGAGATTCCCTTCGCATTGGAGAAAAAGAGTATATTGTCACTGGTGTTCTGAAAAGCGAATGGGCGGCAAGTTCCAGTGAAATGGAAGTTTTTGTAAGCGATTCTTTTAAAGGCCGAGGAAGTCAGACGTTTTTATATCTCAGATTTAATGAAGATGAGAAGTTATATAAACAGTTGGATGCTTTTTTGCAGGAACATAAATTATCTTCTGAATCGGTAGTAGGAAATGATGAAGTTACACAGTATCTCGGTGGAGAAGCACCAAGCGGCATCTATGAAATTGTGAAGTTTGGTCTGACTAATGAAGAAGGAAATTTCACTTATATCGTTTTGAAATTGCAGAGTGACTATAATCTGGCTTATAACGGGATGATCTTCTTGCTATGTCTGTTCAGCCTTTTTGTAATATATAGTGTATTTAGCATTTCTGTATCGAAGAGAACTTCTGAGTACGGAATATTGCAGACATTAGGTATCAGTGAAGCGCAGATTGGCGGTACATTACTTTTGGAACTGTGGATGTTATTTTTCATTGGGTATCCGTTAGGGTGTTTCTTAGGAAATGGTATATTAAGCCTTGTATATCAAGAGCTTAGTGGTGTATTTGGAGGAAAAGGAATTGTCGGTGCAGAGACTGGGCTATCTGTTGCCGATCATACGTTGGCAGAAAGAGAAAATGCAGTAGAATTTTTTGCTTCTGTGGATGCAATGGTATTTGGATTTCTATTCCTGCTGATTTCATTGGCATTTGTTGCCTTTATCGTGGTTCGCTCACTTCGGAAGCATTCGCTAAAAGCAGTAATGAGTGGAGATACTTCTTTTACAAAAAGAAGGAAAATATATGCTCTGCGAAATATAAATATGGCAAATGTAGTTGTACGGAAATTCATGTTTGTCAATAAACGGAAAGTAATTGGAATTATAGTATCTCTGTCTATTGGTGGATGTATTTTCTTGTGTACTACTTATATGGTAGAAAATTTGAAAGTTCACGCAGAACTTTCACTGGTGTCGGATGATGGACTTGGTTCAGAGTACCGCATTTCTTTAAAGTCCGATTCGCTGAAAGATACGATTCCAAAGGCGGTAGCAGATAAGATCAAAAACATGCCGGAAACAGAGCATGTATATGCGACAAAGTATACGATGGGAGAATTGCAGCTTTCCAGAAAGGAGTTTTTGTCAGAAGAAGAATGGAGTGACTATTTCAAATATCAAAATCAGGAACCATATTTTATCCAAAGATATGATGGAATCTGTAAGCAACAGGAAGATGGCAATTACCGTATTAAATATAATGTATACGGTTATGATGAAGCGATGATAGAACAGCTTCAGGATTTTATTCTAGAGGGAGAGATTCAGCCAGAAACAATCAAAAACAAGAATCAAGTAATCGTGACAGCGAATATGGACGGTCAGGGAAATTATTATTTTTATGGAAAGAAACCGGGAGATAAGATTACACTTCGTGTACCAAAGACAGAAAACTATACGGATGAACTGTTAAAATTCCAGAGCGGTGAAGAAAACTATATCGAGAAAGAGTTTGAGATTGCGGCAATTGTAAGCAGACCATTGGCACAGGAGAAAAATTTTCTGAATACGGAAGTCTGGAAAAATGCGCAGAGTGTGATTATGACTGGCGAACAGATGGAAGAAAACTTTGGAATTACGGATTACAGTTTTATCAATGCATCACCGGCTGATGGCGCAGATGCAGAGATCGTGAGCAATCAGTTATTGCAGGTAATCCGAGATGTTCCCAAGGCAGTATTGCAGGATTATACTTCTGCAATCGAAACGCAGAAAGATTATCTTAAGCAACAGCAAATATTTTTCTCCAGTATTGCGGTGATTCTGCTGATTATTAGCCTGTTCCATATCGCAAACAGTATGAACCATACCATTCTTGCCAGAAGAAGAGAATACGGTATCATCCGTGCAATGGGAATTACAGACAGCGGGTTTTATAAGATGATTTTGCAGACAGGTATTTTGTATGGAGTGTTGGCAGATGTATTTATTTTCCTGCTTTATAATCTGGTTCTCAGAAGAGTGATGGATTACTATATGGCTCATGTGTTACAGTTTTTACATCTGACAACCAATGTTCCAAATCTGGTTTTGATTGGAATTATGATATTAAATGTAGGGATTGCGGTGATGGCAGTAATGTTCCCGGCATGGAAGATGATAAAAGAGAATATCATAAGTGAGATTAGGAGATAGGGGTGTAAATAACTATAAAATGTGATATTATGAAAAATAAAGAAATTTATAAGTTCATTCACGTTAATACTGTTGCTCCTTTTACATGGATGGAAGTATCACGAGAGAACAGTTTTGGGTATTAGCAAAATTCAAATATCCAACGCATCAGATAAATTTCTGTACAAAAGAGGCATTAAAATGTCTTGAGTACAGAGGTTTCGAGGAGGTTTTGTAATGAAAAATGTGGAGCGAGAACCAGCAAAAGAGAACGATTTGTTTTTTACATGTAGTTTGATCGATTATATTGCAAGAAATACGAAAAATACTAGAGCAGATATTGTCAATGCATTAGGAAAAAAGAATCTTGAGAAAATTTATGATTTAGCAGATATTTATCATAGTAACAATATAGAGCGTAGAGCGTGTCAGTGATGATTTTATCAGAGAAACAAAAATTAAAACAGGAAATTTTGATAATGTGGGAACATGCACATATGCCATTCCATCCCATTGGAATATCGGCAAAGTATATAAACGATTGATAAAGGCAGTGGCGGAGTACGAAAAAATAGAAGTTATAGATGCGTTGTTAAAAGTCTATAATTCATTTATTAGTAATAAAATTGATGATTATAACAGTAGTATGTACTATGAGAATCCGTCCTATCTGTTGGAATGTTATTTGGAAAATAAAGTGCTTTGATGCAACTATGAAGACGATTTTTAATGGAAGGTGGTCATATGAAGTATAAGATACGTAAAATGAAAGCGGAAGAATATGATTTGTTAAATGATTTCTTATACGAGGCGATTTTTGTCCCAGATGGCGCCAAGCCGCCGGAAAAATCAATTCTTCAACTGCCAGAGTTACAGGTTTATACGGATGATTTTGGCAGTTCCCCACATGATAGAGCCTTTGTTGCAGAGGCAGAAGGGAAGATTGTGGGAGCGGCGTGGGCTCGCATTATGAAGGATTATGGGCATATGGACGATCAAACTCCTTCGCTTGCCATATCTTTGTACAAAGAATACAGAGGAATGGGAATTGGAACCGCATTGTTAAAAAACCTTATGATGGATTTAAAAGCAGCGGGCTATGAAAGAGTCTCCTTATCGGTGCAGAAGGATAACTATGCGGTAAAAATGTATGAGAAAGCGGGATTTACTGTCTGTGCGGAGAAAAAGGAAGAATATCTTATGGCGGCAAATCTGGGATGAGAGAAAAATGGAGGAATATATGAAAGAAGTTGTATTTGAATCGGAAAATATTATCTATGTGAAGATAAGTGAAAGTTTGATAGAAGATTATCTGACTATGGTTAATGATATAGATCATGTTGCTCGTTTTATAGGAAAGCGAAACACACCGTATTCTCTGGAAGAAGAATTGGATTTTGTGAGGAATAAGATAAGAGAACAGGGACCGATTTATTCTATGCTGGAGCGAGAGACCGAAGAGTTTATAGGAAATATAGAGTTTATGGATATCGAGGACGGGTGCGGCGTGCTGGGAATTGCCCTTACTTTTGAAAAACAGGGCAAGCATTATGGCACCGAGGCTATCCATAGAATGCTGCAGTATGGATGCTCAGATTTGGGGCTGAAACGGATCATTCTCCGGGTTTACAAAGAGAATGCAAGAGCGATGCATGTGTATGAAAAATGCGGATTTAGGAAATATGATGAGACGGAAGATGAATTTTTGATGGAGATAAGCAAAGAGAGATTTGTCCTATGAAAGGTATATCCAGAATATTTATACATTTTTAGCGAATTTGTCGAGCACCATTTTGAGTCGGCAGGCTCAAAGTGGGGGCAGATGAAACATCAATAAAATGTATAAATATTTCTGGATATCGTTTTTTATAAAGGAATCATATGTTTTTTTGCTTTCTTTTTCTTTTTATCTGTTCGTTTTTCATTTCTTCGTTTTTTCCAGTCTCTGATATCCCGTACCAAAATAGAGATATATCTAAGCAAGGGTTCCGTAGCGATAGCAAAGATGATAAGGACCATACCACATTTTGTGGTGATTTTGCCGATGGCGAAAAGGTCTTTGAGGAAGATACTGCAAAATAGCAGTCCGGCTACCATGCCGATCCAGATTACCCAGCGGAATTTGTTCATCGGTTTACTGATATTGAAGAGAATCATCAAGCCTACAATCGCCAGCAGGAGCGTGGAGGCAGTGGAAATTTCTTCATTGCTCAATCCGAAGACGCGACCGAAAACAGTTAGAAAGCCAACTAAGAGAACATCGGTCAAACCGGCAGGGAGCGCTTTCAAAAATACATTGGTGAGAAAGTGTCCCTGTATCATCTTTTTGTTGGGCTCCATAGCCAGTAAAAATGCCGGGATACCGATAGTGAACATTCCGATCAGAGAAATCTGCGAAGGTTCCAGCGGATAATTGAGCATAAACGCCATGGAGAAAATCGCCAGTAAAAAGCTGAAAATATTTTTTACCAGAAACAGGCTGGCAGAACGTTCTATATTATTAACCACCCGGCGGCCTTCCAGAACAACAGAAGGCATGCAGGAAAAATCAGATTCCAAAAGGACGATCTGGGAGGCCTGTGAAGCTGCGTCACTTCCCGACGCCATGGCAACGCTGCAGTCTGCATCTTTCAGAGCCAGGACATCGTTGACACCGTCTCCTGTCATGGCAACTGTTTTTCCGGCTTTTTTTAATACCCGGACGAACTGTCGTTTCTGATTGGGTGTGACTCTGCCGAATACGGTGTATTCCAGAACAGCCTGTTCGATGTCTTTTTCTGTTTTCAGCTCGGTGGCATCAATATAGCTTTCCGCATGGGAAATACCAGCCTGAGAGGCAACTTTTGAAACAGTAATCGGATTATCTCCTGAAATAACCTTGATATCCACGCCTTGATCAGCGAAATACTGAAAGGTTTCCCAGGCCTCTTTTCGGATGGGATTTGCCAGAAGAACAAGACCATAAGGCGTTACTTTTTGAGTGAGCGCTTTGCCGTCTGTGGTTCCGTCATAAACTCCGAAAACCAGTACGCGGTAGCCTTCGCTGCCATAGGATTCAATGGTTTCCTGATATATCTCATAATCTTCCCGGAGGACAAATTCCGGTGCGCCAAGAACATAGGAAACAGATGCAAAGGTGGCGCTGCTGTACTTATAAGCGGAAGAAAATGAGGTTACGGAAGAGGCAAGCTTGCCAGTGGTTTCCGTGAAATATTCCTGCATGGCTTCCATGGTGATATTATCCTTGGACATGGCATGGGCAAAATCACCTAACAGAGTGGGAAGTGGTTCCATGGTTTCTTCATCATAAGGTTCCAGAGGGATCACATGGCTTACTTTCATGGTGTTTTCAGTGATCGTGCCGGTTTTGTCTACACAGAGAACGTTAACCCGAGCGAGAGTTTCGATACATTTCATATCATGCACCAGAACTTTTTTGCCCGCCAGCCGCATGACGCTTACCACGAGAGCGGCGCTGGCAAGAAGATAAAGTCCTTCGGGAATCATACCGATCACTGCGGCAACCATACTTTGCACGCTTTCTTTTATGGAACTGTCACCCAGAAGGTATTGTTGTCCAAAAAGCACGATACCAATCGGAATGATCAGAAAACCCACGATTTGCACCAGACGGTTCAGAGAGCGGATCATTTCAGACTGTTCTCCGGTTCTGGTAGCTTTTGCTTCCAGTGTCAGCTTGGAAATATAAGAATCTGCTCCCACTTTGTCCAGGCGGGCGTGACAGGAGCCGGAGACGATAAAACTGCCGGACATCAGAGAGTCTCCCGGCTTTTTTGTGATCTCGTCCGATTCTCCGGTGAGCAGGGATTCATTTACCTGAACTTCACCGTCCAACACGATAGCATCGGCACAGATCTGATTGCCGGCGGAGAAGACTGCCACATCATCCAATACGACTTGATCTGCGGGGAGAATCTGTTTTTTTCCATCGCGGATCACGGCAGCTTTTGGAGCATTTAAAACATTTAGATTATCCAGAACTTTTTTGGAGCGAATTTCCTGGATAATACCTACCAGAGTATTTCCGATAATTACCGGGAGAAAGGTAAGATCCCGGTAAGCCCCTACAAAAATTAAAAGGGCGGCGATGATTCCAAAAATCAGGTTAAAGTAAGTAAAAAGGTTAGATGTAATGATCTCCTGAACGCTTTTGGACGGTGGATCTACGGGAGCATTATTCCACCCGCTTTCCATTCTTTTTGCAGCCTGAGCCTGGGTAAGTCCCTGGGAGGGAAGAGAGTTAATCCGCTCGATGGGCTGGCGGACAGGATCTGTTTTTTTTGCTTTTGTTTTCATAGGCGCCTCCTTAGAGTACCTGGGTAAGTCCCGAAATATCCGGTTCGATTAAAAGAGAATAATTCGTGTAGTATACTACAAATCCGGGCTTTGCTCCATTTGGTTTTCGCAGATTTTTCTTTTGTGTGTAGTCGATTTCCACTTTAGGAGCCTGCCGCCCGCGAGAATAATAGGCTGCCAGTTTGCCGGCCTCTTCAAAAGTACGGTCGGGAAGCTCATCGCCGTTGGTTTTTACAATTACATGGGAGCCGGGCTGACCTTTGGCGTGGAACCACCAGTCATTTCCTGAGGCAAATTTGAAGGACAGTTCTTCATTTTGAAAATTGTTTTTTCCCACATAGATATGGTAGCCATCGCTGGAAATATAGTGAAAAGGCTTGGAAGTGATCCGTACCTTTTTGCCTCCGGTGTATTTGCGGCGGATATAGCCATATTCTGTCATTTCCTCCTTGATCTGAGCAAGATCATCTTCAGAAAGAGCAATATCTAAAGAGGCGGCAATGGATTCCAGATGTTCAATTTCGCTGTGCGTTTCCTGAAGCAGATGTTCCAGCGCCTCCGCTGTTCTTTTCAGTTTGCTGTATTTGTCAAAATATTTTTTTGCATTTTCCTGAGGGGTCAGGGTGGGATCCAGAGGAATCGTAATCATTTCATTGGTATAATAGTTCAGCGCTTCAAGGTTTTTGCTTCCCGGCTCCAGACCATAACCGTATGTATTGATTAATTCTCCCCAGATTCTGTATTTTTCTTTCTTTTCAGTATCCTTCAGCTGCTTTTGCTGCAGTTGATATTTTTTTACATTTCGTTCCAGCGCAGTTTGTACGATTTTTCTCAGGTCTACGGATTTTTGCCGCATTTTGGTAACGATATTTTTTTCAGCGTAGTAGGTTTCCAGCACCTGCGAGATCGTAGGATAGGAAACGCTTTCCAGATCGGCAAACTGGGTTAGGGTAAAAGGAGCAAATTCTACAGGCTCTCGCCCCTTATATACAATATTAGGAGTGAAAGTCTCATTTTTTATATCTTCTATCAGAGACAGAACGGTGTGAGCCAGATGCAGTTTTTCCAGATCAGACAATCCGTCAGTGGGAATGCCCCCGTCAATATTTGCCCGATGGCAGATTTCCTCCGCCATCAGGGGACTGATTCCGGTAATGCTTGTGTAGATCGCTTTGGCAGTGGGAAGCGGTCGGGTAAGAATCTCCTGACAGAGGGTGGATTCTGTAAGTTCAAAGGGATTTTTCTTTTCCTGCGTTGCGGGAATAAAGTATGTTCTGCCGGGAAGAACTTCTCTCACAGAGCTCATGTGGGCAGATACGTGTTTGATACTGTCCAGAATCTGATCGTTTTCATTGCAGAAGATAATATTGCTGTGTTTTCCCATAATCTCCACAATCAAATATTTTGTGCAGAGATCGCCCAGTTCGTTCAGGTGTTCTATAGTAAAACGAATGATTCGTTCCATTCCCGGCTGGGTGATGGAGACGATCCGCCCGCTGCCAATATGCTTTCTCAGCAGCATACAGAAATTCGGAGCGGTGAGAGGGCTGGGTTTATTGGTGTCCGTAAGATAAATCAGAGGGAGGGATGCACTTGCCGAGAGAAAGAGACGGTATTGCTGTCTCTGGTTCTTGATGGTGATGATCAGCTCGTCATTTTCCGGCTGAGCGATTTTGTTGATTTTTCCTCCTGTGATCGTATGATTTAATTCTGCTATAATATTTGCAATAGTAATTCCGTCAAAAGCCATAATTGCGTATCTCCTGATTTATAGAATAGTAAGAGTTCAGCCTGCGCCATTCGTAAAACCGCACTGCGTGCCTGAACTGTTATATAAAATATTATAACCATAAAAAAAGGATTTGACTAGGGTTTTGTCTTGAATTATAATAATAACATATGCATATTAAAGGATTCTTAAAAAGTTCATAAGAAATCCTGCAAGAAAAAAGAATAAAGTGAGAAATGTAAACCATGATTAAAAGTATGACAGGATTTGGAAGGGCAGAAGTTCAGGATGCTGAAAGAAAATTTACTGTAGAGATCAAATCCGTAAATCACAGATATCTGGATTTTAATATCCGGATGCCGAAGAAACTCAGTTTCTTTGAGAATGCGATCCGAAGTCTTTTGAAAACGTATATGCTGAGAGGAAAGGTGGATGTGTTCATTTCCTATGAAGATTACACTCAGTCCGATATGGTTTTACAGTATAAGAAAGAGATCGCTGCACAGTATGTTCAGTATTTCAAACAGATGGCAGAGGATTTTCAACTGGAAAATGATCTGACTGTCAGCCAGCTGGGACGCTGTCCGGAAGTATTTGCTATGGAAGAAAGTACGGTAGATGAAAAGGAGATCTGGGGACTTTTGGAAAAAGCGCTTAAAAGCGCCGGAGAACAGTTTGCCAGCGCAAGGCAGAAAGAGGGAGAAAATCTGTGCCGGGATCTGAATGGAAAGCTGGACAATATGATGGAAAAAGTGAAGCAGGTGGAAGAGCGCTCCCCTCAGATTTTGCAGGAATATCGCAGCAAACTGGAAGATAAGCTGCAGGAGGTACTGGCAGATACGCAGATAGAAGAGAGCCGGATTGCGGCGGAAGTGATTCTTTTTGCGGATAAGATCTGTACGGATGAAGAGACGGTTCGTCTGAAAAGCCATATAGAGCATATGAAAAATGTGTTGCTGGAAAGTGAAGGAATTGGGCGGAAACTGGATTTTATCGCCCAGGAGATGAATCGGGAGGCAAATACCATTTTATCAAAGGCTAACGATTTGGAAACTTCCAATCTGGCGATTGATCTTAAGACAGAGATTGAAAAGATCAGGGAACAGATCCAGAATATTGAATGAGGCGGCAAAATGGCGAGATTTGTAAATATAGGATTTGGAAATATTGTAAATGCAGATAAGGTTGTGGCAGTGGTCAGCCCGGATGCGGCTCCGGTGAAACGGCTGGTTCAGACCGCTAGGGAGGAGAAACGGGTGATCGACGCTACGCAGGGAAGAAGAACGAAGGCAGTGTTGGTTACAGAGGATTCTTTTGTTGTTCTTTCCGCATTGCAGCCGGATACAATCAGCCGCCGTTTCCAGTCTGATAAAAATATCATAGAAGAAAAAGGTGATATGGATGAGTAAAAAAGGAAACTTAGTAATCATTTCCGGTTTTTCCGGGGCCGGTAAGGGAACCGTAGTAAAGGGACTGATGGCGAGATATGACTGTTATGCGCTTTCTGTTTCTGCTACAACCCGCGCACCCCGGGAAGGGGAAGTGAACGGTCGGGAATATTTTTTCAAGACCCGGGAAGAATTTGAGGAAATGATCCGCCAGGATGCGCTGTATGAATACGCTCAGTATGTATCCAATTATTATGGGACGCCGAAGGCTTACGTACAGGAGCAGCTGGACGCCGGAAAAGATGTGATTCTGGAAATTGAGGTACAGGGAGCTTTGAAGGTGAAAGAAAAGAATCCGAAGGCTTTGCTTTTGTTTGTGACGCCTCCGTCTGCGGAAGAACTGAAAAAGCGTCTGCAGGGAAGAGGTACAGAAACAGAAGAAGTGATCAATGAAAGGATGCGGCGCGCCGCAGATGAGTCTGAGCTGATGGATCGGTATGAGTATCTGGTAATCAACGATCAGCTGGAAAAATGTGTGGAAGAGGTTCATCAGTTGATTCAGCGGGAGCGTTTCCGTATGGAACAGAATCAGGATATGGTTACAAAATTACAAAATGAATTGAAAGCAATGAAAGGAGAATAAATATGATACATCCATCTTATACAGAATTGATTCAGGCAGTAAACAGCGAGGTAGAGGCAGACGATACACCGGTATGCAACAGCCGTTATTCTATCGTTTTGGCTACCAGTAAGAGAGCAAGACAGATTATTGCGGGGGCAGATCCTCTGGTTTATTATCCGCTGAATAAACCCCTTTCTATTGCCGTAGAAGAGGTTTATAAAGGGGAAGTTAAGATTCTTCCAGATACAGGGGAAGAAGAACAGACAGAAGCTGCCGTTTCAGCAGCAGATGAAACAGTAACTGAGGAATAAGATAGGGCGGGGGCTGTCTCAGAGGTGAGGCACCCCCTTTTATATCCAAAACAGAGCAGAAGGGAAAGAGAGATGAACGTATTTTTTATGTCTCTGGGCTGTGATAAGAATCTGGTGGATTCAGAAGAGATGTTGGGAGCTTTTGTTTCCGCAGGTTATGAGATCACAGACAGGGAAGAGGATGCAGAAGTAATCGTGATCAATACCTGTTGTTTTATCCATGACGCAAAAGAAGAGAGCATTCAGGCGATTCTGGAGATGGCAGAGTATAAAAATCAGGGAAAATGCCGGGTCCTGATCGTTACGGGATGTCTTGCTGAGCGATATCGGGAAGAAATCACCACAGAGATTCCGGAAGTGGATGCAGTGCTGGGAACCAACAGTCATGGAGAAATCCTGGAGGTGGCAAAGAAGGCTTTAGAGGGACAGGTCACGCATCTTTTCGAGCCGTTGGAGGGGATTCCGACCCTTCCGGGAAAACGGATTGTAACTACAGGGGGATATTATGAATATCTGAAGATTGCGGAAGGGTGTGAAAAACACTGTACTTACTGTATTATTCCAAAAATCAGAGGAAATTACCGCAGCGTTCCTATGGAGAGACTTCTGGAACAGGCGCGTCAGCTGGCAGAACAGGGAGTTCGGGAGCTGATTTTGGTAGCACAGGAAACGACCATATACGGAAAGGATCTGTACGGTAAGAAATCCCTGCACATTCTTTTAAAGGAATTATGTAAAATTCCGGGAATTTACTGGATTCGAATTTTGTACTGCTATCCAGAAGAAATTTATCCAGAACTGATTGAAACGATCCGGGATGAGAAAAAGATCTGTCATTATTTGGATATTCCAATTCAGCATGCCAGTGACAAAATCTTAAAAAGAATGGGAAGAAAGACTTCCAGACAGCAGTTGACGGATATTATCGGAAGCATCCGCAAGGAGATTCCTGACATGGTTCTTCGCACCACACTGATCACCGGCTTTCCGGGAGAGACGCAGGAAGACCATGAAGAATTGATGGATTTTGTGGATGAGATGGAATTTGAGCGTCTTGGAGTATTTACCTATTCTCCGGAAGAAGATACTCCGGCAGCTTCTATGGAAAACCAGATTGCAGAGGAAGTAAAAGAGGATCGAAAAGCAGAACTGATGGAATTGCAGCAGGAGATCTCAGCTGTTTACGGAGAATCCCGTATTGGGGAAACTATGACGGTCATGGTGGAAGGAAAAGTAGCGGATGAAAATGCCTATGTGGGGCGGACGTATCAGGATGCGCCGGGAATAGACGGTTACATTTTTATTCATACCGGAGAATTGCTGATGTCTGGAGATTTTGTAAAAGTAAGGGTTACTGGAGCGCTGGAATATGATTTGATAGGAGAGATTGCTGATGAATACACCGAATAAACTTACATTGCTTCGTATTATTATGATCCCGTTTTTTGTAGTTTTCATGCTGGTTGATTTTGGTCCGTGGAGCAAGTGGGCGGCGCTGGCTATTTTTGTGGTGGCGAGCCTTACAGATACACTGGACGGTTATCTGGCGAGAAGAGATCATCTGGTAACAAATTTTGGAAAGTTTATGGACCCGCTGGCAGATAAGCTGCTGGTATGTTCTGCTATGATCTGTATGATCGAACTGGGGCGTCTTCCCAGCTGGGTTGTGATCGTTATCATTGGACGGGAATTTGTGATCAGTGGTTTCCGTCTGATTGCTTCGGATAATGGAGTGGTAATTGCGGCAAACTATTGGGGAAAAATTAAAACAGTCTGTCAGATGGTGATGATCATAGTACTGATTGCCGATCTGGGCGGCGGATTTGTGATTCTGGAGCAGATTCTGATATATGCTTCCCTGTTGCTGACAGTCATTTCACTGGTAACGTATCTGTGGCAGAACCGCAGTGTATTGTCTTTTCAGGACTAAAAGGAGAAAATATGATCGCAGAATTGGTTTGTGTGGGAACAGAGCTTTTATTAGGAAATATTGTAAATACAAATGCTGCTTATCTGGCGGAAAAATGTGCCGGGCTGGGGCTGAGTATGTATTATCAGTCTGTCGTAGGGGACAATGAGGAGCGGATGACGAAAGTGATCCGCCAGGCGATGGAACGCTCAGATGTAGTGATTTTGTGCGGAGGACTGGGACCGACGCAGGATGATCTTACGAAAGAAGTGGCGGCTAAGGTGATGGGGAAGAAACTGGTGGAAGATGCACATACCAGAAAATGTATTCAGGAATATATGGATCATTATCTGAGTAGTCATCCGGGACTTCGCCTGACAGAAAATAACTGGAAACAAGCGATGGTTCCAGAAGACGCACTGATTCTGGATAATGCCAATGGAACGGCGCCGGGTCTTATTATGGAAGAAAATGGAAAGATCATGATTCTTCTTCCGGGACCGCCGAATGAATTAAGACCGATGTTTGAAGAACAGGTAAGTCCTTATCTCAGAGAAAAACAGCCGGAAATTATTTATTCCCGGATGGTAAAAATCTGTGGCGTGGGAGAAAGTATGGTGGAAGATGCGATCCGGGATCTGATTGACAGTCAGAGCAATCCCACGATAGCCACTTATGCCAAGACCGGTGAAGTACATCTCAGAGTTACTGCCAGAGCTGGTGATGTGGCAGATGCTAAAAAGTTGATTAAGCCGGTCGTGAAGGAACTGAAACTTCGTTTTGGGGAAAAGATTTATACCACGGAAGAGAAGAAGACATTAGAAGAGTGCGTTGTGGAGCTTTTAAAAGATAGAAAGCTGGAACTGACTACAGTGGAATCCTGTACAGGAGGCGCGCTGACTGCCCGGATTGTAAATGTGCCCGGGACTTCGGATGTTTTAAAGCAGGGTCTTATTACTTATTCGAATAAAGCGAAAAGGAAATTTACGCTGGTGAAAAAATCCACATTAAAAGATGAGGGAGCCGTAAGCGCCCGTACAGCAAAAGAAATGGCGCAGGGTGCTATAAGCAGTACTGGCTGTGATATCAGTGTTTCTGTAACCGGTCTTGCCGGCCCTGATGGAGGAACAAAAGAAAAACCGGTAGGTTTGGTATATATCGGGTGCAGCTGCAAAGATAAGACAGAAGTCAGAGAATTTCATTTTAACGGCAATCGGAGTAAGATTCGGGAACAGGCTGTTGTGCAGGGGCTGATCTTGCTGAGAGACTGTATCTTAAAAAATTACTATTAAGCTGTAAGGTATGAATATTTATGCTCAGTCAAAGGAATGATATTGAGCATAAATATTCATGAAAAGATTTCCATTTTATAAGCCGATACTTAGCGTTTACGCATCATTTTAAACAGGCTGATCATTTTGTTGATTCTTGCCACTTCCTGAGGGGATTTTCCCATCTTTAACACTTCTACTACCAGATCCATTTCATCGGGAGTAAACTGTAATCCCTGCTGTTGAGAGGTATTAGCAGCCCCCGTAAGAAAATTCAGCATTTCGTTTTGTGATTTTCCTGCTCCTTGAGACGCAAGATTCTGAAGCAGCGCTATCTTGGCGGGATCAATACCTGCCAGCGCTGGGTTTTTCATCCAATCTTGATCCATTATGATTCACCTCCTGTAGGATTTTCCTGATACATCTGTATGAGCTGAATGGTATTCAGTGCAAATAAAAGTTGATCGATCTGATTTTTTGCTGGATCGGAGAGATATTTTCGCATATCGTTCAATATTTCCTCCGGTTGTACAGAGGAAGCGGACATCATGGAAAGCTCCGGCTGGGTATGGTGGAAAAATGAGATTGTATTGGATAATTCTTTTACTTTGGCATAGATGGATAGAAACTGTTGACTTTTCAGGGGCATATAGGGGATAGCAGCTTTTATGATCTGCAGAGAGTCCTGAGAAATCAAAGTATCCAGAGGAGTTTGACAGGACATTTGTTCTTCATTCATGAACAGCCTCCTGAGGTTTTTGTAATACATATGCACAGGAAAGCGCAGATAGAACGCTTTTTGAAAAATCGCATATACTATAATCTGAAAGGGGTGGAAAATATGAAGGAAGAACTTCATAAAATCGTAATTCAGGGAAATGAATTATATGAAATAGATCTGGAATGTTTAAAGAGGAAGAGAGAGGGAAAAGAATGCTGTAAAGAAAAAGATAATTCTCATGAAAAAAAGGGAAGAGAAGGAAAACGAAAATGAAAGTGGAAGCCGGTTTCCCGGCTTCCTTTTAAGGTAAGATCTTAGCAGCATCCGCCGTTATTTCCGTTGCCCCATCCGCCGCAGCAGAACAGAAGAATCAGAATCAGCCAGCAGCAGTTGTCGTTTCCGCCCATGCAGCCATTATTTCCATTACCCCATCCGCCGCCACAGCAGGAGAGGAGAACAAGCAGCAGGATAATGTCGCAGCATCCGCCGTTGGAATTGAAAAAGCCGCAGCCATTGTTTGATACGTTTCCGCATCCGCATCCACAATCATGTTCACATCCGCAGTTTGTTGCTGTAATATCACTCATTTTAAATCCTCCAAGGAATTTTGATTACACTTCATCTTATGGAGTGGACAGGAAGTGTGTTACAAAAAATCTCAGGTTGTGGAAATTGCTGAAAAAACCTGATAAAGATTCAGCGTTCCATATCCCCATTCTCGGTTTGGGTAGGCGTATTCCTGTCGTCTGTCGGCGCCTCGGATCATATAATTTTTCATTTCATAGGTAGACAGGTAAAGGGGAACTTTTTGCTTTAATCCCCATTCCATCAGAAGAGCAGCGCTTCCGGCGGTGAGCGCTGCCGCAGCACTGGTTCCGCTTCGTGTCACATAGCCAGTGCGAAGATCAGGACCTGTCACATCGACACCAGGAGCAGCAAAGTCTGGTTTCACAAGACCATTGCGAGAATATCCTCGGCTAGAATTGAGAAATAAACTGTTCGTGTAAGCGCTGTAAGCGGAAACGGTGATCACGTTTATAGAATTGCCGGGAGTGGTAATCGTAGTAAAAGGATTCGGTAAAAGGAAAATCACATCGGGAGAGAGAAATCCAGTGATGGGAAGCCAGGCATGAAATTCTCCGTTTATTCGATTGCTGCAGAAAACGTCCAACGTCCATATGCCGGGCGTGGGATCTTCAAAGCGGAGGAAGATCAGCTGACTGCCGGAAGTATTCTGGATAAGATCGTAATTCACATAGATCCTGGTTTCCTCCAGAAAGAAACGTACCACTTCTGTCTGACCTAAACGGGCGGGGATTCTGGGAATTACTTCTCCCACGGGAGAGCGAAATCCTACGGAAAAAAGTTCTGGAGGCTGCCCCCATAATTCCAGAAAAAATCCGGAGGTATTTTCAGGTACGTTAATTTCAATACTCTGATATTCTGCCTGCGGAGGAACCGAGCCGAAATAGTGGTGGGCTTTTCCAGCTTCGTTGCCGCCAGCGACCACAGTGGCTACCCCGGGAAGAGATTCTAGCTGGCGGAGGCTGAGATCCAGAGGAGTAAATCCCATATGATCGCCCTGATTGCTCCCCAGAGCGAGACATAAGACGAGAGAAAGGCGCAGCTTTCGGGAGAGATCTAAAAGGTACTGGATACCGGTCATAAGATCTGTCTCCTGAAAAACGGGTCCATCTCCTGAAAAATAGTAAAAATCTTTTAAGTGCTGTTTTGCTTCTTTCAGGCGGACAACGGCGATGGAGCTTTCCGGTGCAGCGCCAAGAAATGCCTGAAGGGGATCTTCTGTTCCCGCAGCGACTCCTGCTATAAAAGTTCCGTGTCCGTTAGTATCAGTGGAAGGGACAACAGCAAGGGGATTATCGCTGGATAATGCCCGATTGATATCATTCTCTGTAAAAACAGTCCCATAACCGAAAGGACCGTCATTGGAGGGAGAGGGGATCGTCTGATCCCAGATATTGAGGATGCGGGTACGATTTCCCGGAGCTAGAAAAGCAGGATGGGTATAGAGGATTCCGGTATCTAAAAATCCGATCAATATATTCTTGCCTTTCAATGATAAGGCGGGCTGCATCTGGGTTTTCAATATTCCGGCTGCTTCCAGACTGGTAGTATCCAGAGGGACAAAGAGATTGGGAACCAGGCTGTAAAAAAAACTGGAAAGAGAACTCTGGGAATTTGGGAAAACGGGGAGATGAAGAACCCCGTAATCCTTATTGATAATTTGTGGGAAATACGCTTCGTTTAACTGAAGAAAGCGTTCCGGCGTAGTATAATTATAGGGGATGATCACATCAGCGTAATCGTTAGAATAGATACGTTCCTGTAATTCATTCATGAAAATTCCTGTCAGGCTTTTTTTGAAATGTATGCAGGAATTGAAAAAACATGATGAAAATCAGAAAAACAGGTTTTTCTTGACAAGCAATGATGTGATATGTATAATGAACATTGTTCAGTTTTGCGTCAAACACATGGTTTGTATAGAACAAAAATTTAAACAAAGGAGAAAGCAATATGAAATGTTATATAAATACATCATTGTTTTACGCCATTTTGGCGATGGTTGGAGGAGTTTTTTATCGGGAATTTACCAAATTCAATGAGTTTACTGAAAAGACAACACTTGGGGTTGTGCATACACATTATTTTGTATTAGGTATGTTGTTTTTCCTGCTGCTGCTTCTTTTGGAAAAGAATTTTGCTTTTACCACTGTAAAAACGAAACGGACGCTTTGGATTTACCATATAGGATTGAATCTGACAGGCGTTATGTTTGTTGTCAGAGGGGTGGCACAGGTTTTGGGAGTGCAGCTTTCCTCGGCTGCAAATGCGGCGATTTCTGGCATAGCAGGGATTGGGCATATTTTACTTGGCGTCAGTCTGATACTTATCTTAGTACAGATTAAGCGTAGCGTTTCATTATTGACGAAATAGAGGCGATAAAGGAAGGGCGAAAAGGTGCTTTTGCTGGAGAAAGAGAGATTCTCTGGCAAAAGCATTTTTTGAATCCGCAGTTTTTCTCTGGCGCCAATTATCTTTAAAGGACAGTCGAGAAATTATTTTAAAAAAGTTTGTAACATTTTTTGAGGTTGGAAGTTAATAGGGTGAAAGGAGGGAGACGCGTGGATTTTGAACAGATCTATCAAGCATATTTTCACGATGTTTTTTTATATCTATGCAGTTTGTCATCGAACGAAGATATTGCCGAAGAAATGACACAGGAAACTTTTGTAAAAGCGTTAAAAGCCATAGATCAATTTGACGGATCAAAGGATATCCGGGCATGGCTGTTTGTGATTGCCAGGAATACGTATTATACATATTATAAACGGCAGAGAATTTATGCAAATGAAGAAATTTTGGAAAATGTTGCGGATGTGCAGATTGATTTTGCAGAGCAGTTCATAAAGGAAGAAGACGCTTTTCTCATTCACCAATTTATTCATAATATGAAAGAACCATATAAAGAGGTGTTTAGTCTGCGGGTATTCGGGGAATTGCCGTTTGAAAAAATAGGGATGTTGTTCGGGAAAAGTCCCGGTTGGGTAAGAGTGACTTTTTACAGGGCGAAAAAACAAATATTAGAGTATATGGAGGCGATGGAGCATGAAAAAAATTAGTTGCGATATTATCAAAGATGTTCTTCCACTTTATCTGGATGATGTTGTGAGTGAAGCTACCAAAGAAATGGTAGAGGAACATTTGTGTTCCTGCGAGTCTTGCAGAAAGGAAGCGGAATTATTAAAACAGGACCTTGTGTTACCGTCAACGCAAAAGATCCAGCTTTCGGAAGCAAAGGTATTCAAAAATCTGAAAGCGAAATTTCGGAAAAAGAATACGATTATCTTTATAAGTGCTGTTGTAATTGCTGTTCTTCTCATAATCAGTTTGTATTCTTGTGCGGTTTTATCAGAGACGTGTATTCCCTATGATGAGGAATTCATTCATATTACAGAAAAAGATGGAGAACTTTATGCAACGTATCATGGAGAAAATCTTGATGGAACGGTAGGACTTGCACCAGCGACTGTAAAGATGGACGGACGCGAAAAAAATATAGTTGTATTTTATTTTTACGAATCGCTGTGGTCTAAATATATCCAGCCTATTTTTAAGGAAGATGATGATGAGTATTCGTTCCCATTAGGAGAGAAGGAAGAAATAGATCAAGTTTATTATGGGGAGTTTGAATTGGACGGTTTACCCATAGATTATGTTAGCATTGCTGAAAATTCAGAATTGATATGGCGTGATTGATATGAAAATATCTGAGGGATGACTGGGGCAGTAAGTGATGAAAAATTTTACATGAACTGAATGCAGAAGGAAAAACGGTTCTTATGGTAACTCATGATGAAACACTGATACAGGAAGAGTTGTCACTTTAAGTATTATAAAATGTACTTAAAGCGACAACTCCTGTTGTGAATGCTATTTTCTATTATTTTTATCCATTTAAATCCAATTCTCGTTTCATGATTGTAACAGTTTTACGATAAATCAGGTAAATCAATAGCATAATGAGAACCAGTACTACAGCACAGGCGCCCATTCCTGCCAATTCCGGTATGGAAATACGTCCGTCATTAGCATACATGATCATAGAGTATAAAAGGAACATCAGAGTCATATATTGGCGCTGTTTTCCTTTGTGGGTCTTTTGTGGACAACGGTAGTTCTGTCACGGCAGCGCAAGCTGGAGCAACAGAGTATGTATGCGGAAATGAACCGGAAATATTATGAATCCATGGAACAACAGCATTTTGAAATCCGGCGTATGCGCCATGATATGGCAAATCATCTTCAGACGTTGTCAGTGTTGCCGGAAAAGGAAAAAGAGGAATATATAAGGAATCTTCTGGATAATACGACGGCTATTCGTAATTTGCACTACTGCGGAGATTCTACAGTAAATGCGGTACTTACAGTGAAGGCAACTGCAATGGAAGAATTGGGGATACGATTTTCTTATAAGATAGATATTCCAACAGAGTTGCTATGGAGTAAAACGGATATTTGTACGTTGTTTGCGAATGCTTTGGATAATGCGATAGAAGCCTGCAGACAACTACCGGGAGAAATGCGTTTGATTACTCTGGAAAGCCGCATGCAAAAAGGGATGTTTGTACTTTCAGTGAAAAATCCAATAGCAAAAGACGCCATGCTGATACAGGATAAAAAGCAAAAAGGCTTGTTTGTTACTACAAAAGCGGATGAGAAAAACCATGGAATCGGACTGAAGAGTATGGAAGAGGTGGTACGGCAAAAAGATGGCAAGATGGAACTTCAGGTTCGGGATGGAAAGTTTGAATTGTTTTTGTATTTTTATATATGATCCAGCCGTTCTTATCATGGGAAAGATTTT
>PPYF01102870.1_pt1 | contig 24660 bp, 23 predicted proteins | sample 1559871 | NCBI WGS metagenome assembly PPYF01 (sample SAMN08240021, study PRJNA423297) | Human gut metagenome, whole genome shotgun sequencing project. | reverse complement strand
GTGGATTGAAATTTCTTTTTTAATTGTTCCGATTCCATTAATTTTCGTCGCTCCCCTTGTGGGAGCGTGGATTGAAATTATTTTATATTGTATTAAGTTTAATAAATAATCCGTCGCTCCCCTTGTGGGAGCGTGGATTGAAATTGAAGAATGTGGTAGCACGATGCTCTGAACCGAAGCGTCGCTCCCCTTGTGGGAGCGTGGATTGAAATCGTATTTATCTTTTTTAGTTCCTGTAACAAATCGTCGCTCCCCTTGTGGGAGCGTGGATTGAAATATCGGATGTATAAATGTCAATCCCATACTTCATGTAGTCGCTCCCCTTGTGGGAGCGTGGATTGAAATCTTTATCATTTCCAGCTTGTACATATTACCAAGGTCGCTCCCCTTGTGGGAGCGTGGATTGAAATCAACTCTCCTATACTGTAGATACAGGCACCTGCCAAGTCGCTCCCCTTGTGGGAGCGTGGATTGAAATTGACGTAATGTCAGTTTCTTTGGTTGTTTCATGTTGTCGCTCCCCTTGTGGGAGCGTGGATTGAAATTGTTTTGGAAAGAATTTGAGGTGGTCGCATGATATTGTCGCTCCCCTTGTGGGAGCGTGGATTGAAATTTATTTGCCCATTTACTATATATACACATGACTAGTCGCTCCCCTTGTGGGAGCGTGGATTGAAATTCCCCAACCTTTGGAATCTCTTAGTGTTGCCAGGTCGCTCCCCTTGTGGGAGCGTGGATTGAAATGTACTCGTCATAATATTTAAAAATGATACAATCCTGTCGCTCCCCTTGTGGGAGCGTGGATTGAAATGAATCAAATCGGCGTATACTTTCGCAATATAAAGTCGCTCCCCTTGTGGGAGCGTGGATTGAAATCTTCATATCTAGCATTAATTCCAATGCTCCTACAGTGTCGCTCCCCTTGTGGGAGCGTGGATTGAAATGGCGGAATCGTAACGGAAATTGAAAGTAGCACCGTCGCTCCCCTTGTGGGAGCGTGGATTGAAATGTACCAGGTCTGCGTATACTTTTGCAATGTAAATCGTCGCTCCCCTTGTGGGAGCGTGGATTGAAATGTTACTCATATGTACCCCTCCCGTGTCCGTTGTGTCGCTCCCCTTGTGGGAGCGTGGATTGAAATTGCTGTAAATTTTTCTCCGTGTTCGGAAGTTAACGTCGCTCCCCTTGTGGGAGCGTGGATTGAAATTTGTAAGCAAACTCGTCTTGGAATTTCTGTCTAAGGTCGCTCCCCTTGTGGGAGCGTGGATTGAAATAAAACTATTTCCAAGTACAGACATTGCACTTGATGTCGCTCCCCTTGTGGGAGCGTGGATTGAAATTCTATCTGAAATGCATAAGCAGAACAGACTAACGTCGCTCCCCTTGCGGGAGCGTGGATTGAAATGATATCTTTCTTTAATACTTCTATTCCCTCTTTTGTCGCTCCCCTTGCGGGAGCGTGGATTGAAATTACTGCAAGAATTTCTGAGCCATCTCCGAGTACTGTCGTTCCCCTTGCGGGAGCGTGGACTGAAATACCAGTGACTCAGAAGGAATGTTTACTGTTACTGGTCGCTCCCCTTGTGGGAGCGTAAACTCAAATTAGATATTTATCTAATTCCAAAAGCTAGTTTCTTATATATTTCATTAGATATTAATACAGAGGATATTTTGAGAAGATTGGATGGAATTATTGCATGATATGGAGAAGCAAATGAATTTTGTTTTGATGTGATGTAAACATGTTTACTTCTCGGAGATATGTTGGATGAATGTGTGGAGCGCTTTCCATTTTAGATAATTGGTGATTTGAACGAAAAATATTGTAGCGGATGGAGTACGATTCAAATTGCACTATCTATCTATCGATCAATCTGCTACAATCATCTTATAGTGCGAGCTGAGAAATCAGCATAGCTGATTGTATATAGTAGGAAAATCCTGTCGGGTAAGGTTTAGTCAACCGCACGTACCGAGCCCTTGGAGTCAAAGCGGTAACGTTAGATTTAAGCGTAGGACAGGGAGCGACAGAGCTGAAGCGAAAGTGAAGTGAGCTGGGAAATGATTGTGAGGTCGGAAATGGTAGATATGCTTATTGGTACAAGCGGTTATAAGTTGTTTTATAAAATTTCATCCGTATAGATATAGTATGGACAGCGATATGGTTTGTAGGAGTAATCGTACAAACCATATGTAGGAGAAAAATTGCACTACTTGTGATCTTTTTTCCAATCATGCTTATTCCAGATATTATAAAATGGCTTATTCAAAAGTATATAGAAGATTACGTACAGAAAAACTTGAAGAAAAGGTAACAAAGAAAAATAGGGGGTACACGAAAGATGAGTGATAACATTACCTTACATGAAATTTTAAGTCAATATCGGAAGAGCGATCTGGTGGAGATTGCAAAGCTTCATCATTTGCATGGATATTCGCAATATAAAAAGGCGCAGATGGTTGAATTTTTGTGTCGTGCACTTCTTGATGCAGATGTGATGAGGAAATATTTTATGTATTTGAACGAAGCAGAGTTAGAATTATTGGATTCCGGCGAGAGTCAGGTTTGGATTGAACCAGACGATCATCAGTATGATTATTTGGCGGAGGGCGCCTATATCGGAATCGGTTATGACTGGGATGGAGGAGTTGTTTGTGTGCCGAAAGAGGTGCGGAAGGCATATTTGAAAAATTGCCATACGAACTGGAAGCAAAGTCTGAACATGGATAAAAAGCTGTTAATGTATTTGAATGTACTGTCGGAACTATATGGTATATGCTCAATTGAACAAGTGATAAATTTGTATGTGAGAGATGGCGGAAGTAAGAAGGAACTATTTGAAGTTATTTCTTTTTGTGAAGCGATACCGGAGAATAAAAAGTATTTTGAATTAAGAGGAGAGAAGTTGATTTTAAAACTTTGGACTGATGGAAATATGTATAAGGAGCTTCAAAAAAGACAGGGAGGCTGTCCGTTTTATGAGCCGACGAAGGAAGAGATTGAACATTTGGGGACAAAAGGATATCTCCCATTTGACAAATATATGCTGGAATTGAAGGATTTCTTTATAAAAGAAGGACATGAAGAAGAGCAGGAGGCGGAATTGCTTTGTAAGACCATTCAGATGATTATCCGCACCGGTGGTACATATGAGCATATTCGGGATGTGCTGGAAGTAGGATTTATGGATTTTGATTATATTGCGGCGAATGAAAAGTTGCAGAGACAACTATTGCGGAGAATTGACAATGTATGGGAGCATACGAATACTGTGATGAGGCGTGGGCATATGATAAAGGAAAGTGTCGTGGGAGAACCGAAGAGTAATATTATTGTATTTCCGGGAAAGCGGTAAGAGAGAGGTAGATGTTTATGGCAAGTGTTGTGAAGAAGATGGAATGTTATAACATTCGAGAAAGTGTAAAGGATTTGGGGGAGGATTTAAAAGAAAAAATCAAAGCAGAGAGGGTGTGTGACGATTACAAAGTATTGGGGAATGCATTTGTAATGCTGCTAAGTTTTGAGAGATATTATTGGAGAAATGGAAGCTATGCGAGTTTGACGGTGATGCTGACGGATGACGGGCAGATGCAGACGGCGGATATCGTTGGTTCCGGTGGTGGCGAAGGACTGTGGAATTTTAGTTATGGAGCAAATGCAGAGTTCGCAGATATGGCAGTAGAAGTTCTGCAGGAATATGGTTTTCAGGAGAAAAATAATGAGAGTAATAGAAATTGAGCACCTCTCGCGTGACTTTGGAGGGGGAAAGGGAATTTTTGATGTATCTTTTCAGGTTGGAGAGGGCGAAGTGTTCGGCTTTCTTGGACCGAATGGCGCCGGGAAGACAACCACGATTCGACATCTTATGGGATTTTTGAAAGCAAAATCAGGAAGCTGCACGATCAATGGTCTGGATTGTTGGAAGGAAAGTGACAAGATCCAAAAACAGCTTGGTTACATAGCCGGAGAAATCAGTTTTTTTGAGGATATGACTGGGACGGAATTTCTTAAATTTATGCAGAAATATCGCAAACTTGGTTTCGAGAATCGCCAAAAGGAGCTTTTGGAGCGGTTTGAGGTAAATCCGCAGGGAAAGATCAAAAAGATGAGCAAGGGAGTGAAGCAGAAGATCGGGATTGTCGCAGCGTTTATGCATGACCCGGCGATTCTCATCTTAGACGAGCCGACAAGCGGACTGGATCCGTTGATGCAAAGTCGATTTGTGGAGCTGATAGAAGAAGAGAAGAAACGTGGAAAGACGATTTTGATGTCCAGTCATATGTTTGAGGAAGTGGAGAAGACTTGCCAACGGATTGGGATTATACGAAATGGGAAGCTGATGGCGGTCGATTCGGTGGATGAACTTCGCAAATGTCATGTGCATTCTTATACGGTTACGCTGGATAATGTGGAGATGGCGAAACAGTTTGCCGGCGATTTTGCCGGAATTCGTGACGGACAGAACGTGACAGTTTCCACCAAACCAAGTTTGGAGCAAATCTTTATGCATTATTATGGAGGTGAGAGTGATGATTAGTCTTCCGTTGTATAAACGAGAAATGAAAGGCAGTATCAAGGTGTTACTCATTTTTGCGGCAGTGATCACGCTCTATGTCACTGTGATTATTCGGATGTATAATCCAGAGATGATGAAAACATTGGATGATTTTGTGAAGGTGATGCCGGAACTGATGGCGGCAGTCGGAATGCATGCGGGAGCTACGAGCCTGATTGGATTTATGATATCGTATTTATATGGATTTATTTTGATTGTATTCCCGATGGTATTCTGCATTCTGCGAGGAAATGGTCTGATTGCCAAATATGTTGACCGAGGTTCTATGGTTTCGCTTGTAGCAGCGCCGGTCAAACGGCAGAAGATTGCGTGTACACAGGCGAGCGTACTTATCAGTGGAGTGATTCTGTTACTTGGCTATGCGACAGTATTGGAAATCGTGGTGGCACAGGGAAGCTTTCCGAATGAATTGGAGATCGCAGAACTTTTGAAACTGAACGCTGGATTGTTTTGCCTCTTGTTATTTATTGCAGGAATCTGCTTTTTGGCATCGTGTCTGTTCTCAGATACGAGATACAGTATTGGGTTAGGTGCAGGAATTCCTGCATTGATGTATGTTCTGCAGATGCTTGCAAATGCAGGGGGAGACGCAGAGAAGGCGAAATATTTTACGTTTTTTACATTGTTTCAGCCGGAGAATCTTGTGGCGGGAAAGAGCAGTGCGCTGATGGGAGTTACTATTTTACTTATCGGTGGAATTGCGCTGTTTGCAGCAGGAATTTTCATGTTTCGCAAGAAAGATTTATATATTTAAAAGAGACACTGATGACGGATTCCCGTCATTTCAGTGTCTCGCTGTGATTTAAGACCGATGTACTGTAGAGAAACAGGACATCCTGATTTTTAAAATCAATCAGTGATGGCAGCGAATAGCTTGAAAGATAGCGTACATCCAGCAGTGTAATGTTTCGGTATCCGGTGGCAAGTAGAGGTGCAATGGCACTACCGAAGGAATCGCGGAAAATAACAAGTTCACGGTCTGTCTGTACGGCAGGATTTTCAATTGTGATATAGGACAAAGAGCCGGACAAAAAGAGCTCGTAAGGGTCTCTACCGTCGCCTTTTACAAAATCATACATGGAAATTTGACGGTTATTTTGGTGGTCGAATACAGTGCACTGTTCTATTGCAGGACTTGTCAGGTACCAAAGTGGTTCGCCGGAAAGATTCTGAGCCGCCTGCCCTGCATAAGCGCCGCGAAAATCTTTTGTAAATACCTGCTCTTGAAAATCATCTGAGACAAAAGTACCCATGGAGTCTGCAAGATGATTTGCAACATCGATGATTTTTTCCTGCCGCCAGTGGGGATCGGTCTGATAATAGTCGATTAACTCCAAAAGCGGTGCAATATCGATATAATGCATCTGCGGATTTGCATCTTGCATCGTCTGGAAGAAATCATCATAGTCCATTGTCAGTGCAGAGTCATCGTCCTGTAAAAAATAGTTCTTATCCGGAATGATGGAAAGATAGATATTTTCCGTATTCCCTTTTAGACAGGTCTCATAAATTCTTTGAAACACTTTCGAGGCGTGCTTCAAAGAGTCCTCGTGCATCGGATATTCCATTGCGATTGCCATATCATCTTTTAAGTACAGTCCTTCTATATCTGATTTTCCAAGTAAATCGAGAGAAACAGTTGAATACAGGTGGCGAAATGTTTCTCGCATCGGAAACTGATCGACCGCATATTTATCAAATTTTTCCATAAAGCTTCCGGAGAGCAAGCTGCCTGTATCTGGCGAAGGAAACTGTGTGAGCGGGCGCCTTTCGCTGAGGGAAACCTCATCGGACGGCTTCAGAAGACAGGCGATGGAAAAAGAAAATAAGAGAATGCCTGTGGTAACAATTACGATTCTGTTTTTCCATTGATCTGACATTGAAAATACCTCCTTCTAAAAGCGAAAATATAAAAACGGGTTATAAGAATCCTGAATAAGATAAGCAGTCACAGTAAGCATTAAAACAATCAGGACAGCCGGCTCTAAAATATTAAGGAGCTGTTTCGCTGTTTTCTTTGTACGGAATCTTTCAATCAGCTGCGCAGCAAATGGGGTGGCGCCGACCACAGAAACTGTGAGGATAACACCATAGTTTTTGAGATAGTATAAGAATTCCTTTGAAACAAGTGGCAAAGAGCCGCCGCTAAACATGACCTTGAGCGTTTCGAGAGCATCTTTGGTGGAGACTGCATTGAAAATGACAAAGCTTACAGTCACTGCGAGCAGGACATACATATGGGAAAATAAAGAATGTTTTTGCAAAAATGCAGAAAATCTTTGCTTTTCTAATACAAGCAGAACCGCAAAGAACATTCCCCACAGGACAAAATTCCAAGATGCACCGTGCCACAGTCCGGTCAGAAACCACACGACTGCGATGTTAAAAAACCAGCGGATTTTTTTTACGCGGTTGCCGCCCATCGGGATATAGACATAATCACGGAACCATGACCCCAATGTAATGTGCCAACGTCTCCAGAATTCCGTGACACTTCTTGACAAATACGGGTAATGAAAATTATCCGGAAAATGGAACCCGAAAATATTGCCGAGACCGAACGCCATATCACTATAACCGGAAAAATCAAAATAAATCTGCAGTGCAAAGGAAAATGCATACAGCCAATAATAGAGAACAGAGCGGTCTGTGGAGGTTTGAAAGGTACTGCAAAGTGCACCGAGAGAGTTCGCAAGAAGTACTTTTTTGGATAATCCAAATATGAATTTTCGGATGCCAAGTGCCGCTTTCTCAACAGAATGTTTCCGCACTTCAAGCTGTGCTGCAATGTCTTTGTACCGCACGATCGGTCCTGCGATCAACTGCGGGAACATCGACACATATGCTCCAAAAGAAATCAGATTTGTCTGCGCCGTACAGTCTTTTCGATACACATCGATGAGATAACTCAAAATTTGAAAGGTGTAGAAGCTGATACCGATTGGCAGAGCAATGTGGAAAAGTGGTATAGACAATCCAATTGCATTCAGGTTTCCAATCAAAAAATCAATGTATTTAAAATACATTAAAAGTCCAAGATGAATGCAGCAGGCGCCTGCCAGAATCAGTCGGGAATGCTTCTTTCTCTCGATGAGGATACCTTCGATATAACCCAGTAAGATGGAGAGAACCATCAAAAAAATATATCGTGGTTCTCCCCAGGAATAAAATATGAGACTGAAGAAAAGCAGAATGAAATTCTTCCATCGGAAAGGCACACAAAAGTAGCAGACTAAAACAAGCGGTAAAAAGTAGTATAGAAAAGGAATGCTTGAAAATAACATACTATAGGTTCTCTTCCGTCAAGATGACTGCAGATGGATATTGGTCTGTCAACTGTGTTTTGAAATAGTTGATCAAGTCTGTATTTCCAAAAGCAGAGACAACATAATCATCGCCAATTTGAGCCAGAAGCAATACTTCCGGGAATCCACACATCCACTGATTGCCAAGCACAGACTCTTTTAAAGAATCGGCAAAGGTATTGAGCGTTTTCGGGTCAGACAGATGGAATGCAGCTCCCGTAAATGTATTCGCATTCATTGCATGAATCAGACTTGCTGCATCGTCGATCAGACCTGCTGCATCTTCAGGCACAATCAGCAGAGAGCGTAAACTTTCCGTGTCGCTGACATCAAATTTCCCGGGCTTATTGTCGATCATATTGTTGTAGTCACCGCCCATAGCCTGAAATTTGTTGTCGTCCGAGTATGAGGACCAGACCGCTGTGAGAATCTCCAAGGCATCTTTTGGTGAGGTGTCTTCTTTTGAAGATTGTTTTTTTGTACAGCCTGCCAGTGAGAATGTTAAAAGGAAGGCTAATAGAATTGATAAAAATTTTTTCATAAGATCTCCTTTTTCTTGAATTTATTTTGTGGGTATATTGTATCAGAGTCCGGGCGGAATAGCTAGGTGGAGAGACAAAAAATTTCTCAATTGCAAGTTCGGTACAGAAATGATATAAATAAAGACAAAGGGAGGCGTTTAGCATGAATTTTGAGCAGGCAAAACAGGCTTTTGAATTGTACCTGAAAGGGTATGACAGAAAGGATGAAAAAGTTTATTTAAAAATTGTACATACATATGGTGTTGTAGACTGCAGTGAGGAGATCGCAAGGAGGATGGGATTGGGAGAAGAAGATATTTTTCTTGCGAAAATCATTGCCCTGCTGCATGATATAGGAAGATTTGAGCAACTTAAATTATATGATTCATTTGAACCGGGCATTTTTGACCATGCACAGTATGGTGCAGACATTTTGTTTCGGGAGGGGCGAATTAGAGAAATTCTTCCGGAGACAACGTGGGATGAGACAATCGAGACGGCAATCCGTTATCACAGTGCATTTCAGCTTCCAAAGATTTCGGATTCAAGAACTTTATTGCATGCCGAACTGATTCGGGATGCGGATAAGCTGGATAACTGCCGTGTGAAATTAGAGGAGCGGGTGGAGGTTCTGCTTGGAGGAGCGAGTGCGAAAGAAGCAGGAGCGCAGGAAATCAGCCAGAGAGTCTGGGAGGCATGTCTCAATGAACGCTCCGTATTGTCTGAGGATAGAAAGACAAATCTGGATTACTGGGTATCTTATATAGCATATTTTTTCGATGTTTATTTTACGGAAACGCTGCAGATTATTCAGGAACATTCTTATGTGGAAAAGATTGTGGACAGGATTCCATGTGAAAATATTATCAGTAACGAACGGATGCAGGAGTTGAAAAACCATGTCATAAAATATATAATGAATCGTGTAACGAAAGCGAGCAAAAAATAATAGGAGGAAATGCGAAATGAAGGTTACGAACGATATTATTTATGTAGGAGTCAATGACCATCAGACCGATTTGTTTGAAGGACAATATGCGGTACCGAATGGAATGGCTTATAATTCTTACGTAATCAGAGATGAAAAGGTCGCAGTTGTAGATACTGTAGATGTAAAATTTACACATGAATGGCTGGACAGTGTTGGAGCCGCACTTGGAGGAACAAAGCCGGATTACCTGATCATTCAACATATGGAGCCGGATCATTCTGCGAATATTTATAACTTTATGAAAATTTATCCGGATACAACAATCGTAGGAAATGCAAAGACATTTACGATGATTGCGAATTTCTTCCGTGATATGGATTTAGATGAAAAAAAGCTGGAAGTAAAAAATGGAGATACATTGCTACTTGGAAAGCATGAACTGCAATTTCTGTTTGCTCCGATGGTGCATTGGCCGGAAGTGATGCTGACTTATGACACTTATGAAAAAGTGTTGTTTTCAGCAGATGCATTTGGAAAATTCGGCGCACTTGATGTGGAGGAAGACTGGGACGATGAGGCACGTCGTTACTATATCGGTATTGTCGGAAAATACGGAATGCAGGTGCAGAACGTGCTGAAGGCGGCACAGAATTTGGATATTCAGATGATTTGTCCGCTGCATGGACCTGTTTTGAAAGAAAATCTTTCACATTATATCGGAAAATACCATACATGGTCTTCGTATGAGGTGGAATCAGAGGGCGTGATGATTGCCTATACATCGATTTATGGAAATACAAAAAAATCGGTAGAAGTGTTGGAGAGTAAACTGCGCGAGAAAGGATGCCCTGAAGTAGTTGTATGTGACCTTGCCCGTGAGGATATGTCAAAAGCAGTGGAAAATGCATTCCGTTACGGAAAACTTGTGCTGGCGACAACGACATACAATGCGGATGTCTTTCCGTTTATGAAGACATTTATTGAGCATTTGACAGAGCGGAATTACCAAAATCGCACAATTGGACTGATCGAAAATGGAAGCTGGGCGCCACTTGCCGCAAAAGTGATGAAGGAAATGTTTGAAAAGAGTAAAAACATTTCCTGGCTTGAGCATAATGTGAAGATCATGTCTTCGCTTAATAGTGATAATATGGATCAGCTTGAAGGTATGGCGGAGGAATTGTGTAAAGAATATGTTGCACAGTCTGACACAAAAGCGAATAAAAATGATCTGACAGCATTGTTTAAGATAGGATATGGACTTTATGTTGTGACGTCCAATGACGGGGAGAAAGATAACGGACTGATCGTCAATACAGTGACACAGCTTACAGATAATCCGAACCGTGTGGCAGTGAATATCAACAAAGCAAATTACTCACACCATGTCATCAAAAAGACGGGTGTGATGAATGTGAACTGTCTTTCTGTGGAAGCACCATTTGAAGTGTTCAAGACATTTGGATTTCAGAGCGGTCGTCTTGTCGACAAATTTGCGGGATATCAGACACTTCGCTCAGACAATGGATTAGTATTTCTTCCGAAATACATCAATGCATTTATGTCCTTGAAAGTGGAGCAGTATGTGGATCTCGATACACACGGCATGTTCATCTGTACGGTGACAGAGGCGCGGGTGATGAGCGATAAAGAGACGATGACATATACGTATTATCAGAAAAATGTAAAACCAAAACCACAGACAGAAGGAAAGAAAGGATTTGTCTGTGTCGTTTGCGGATACATCTACGAAGGAGATGTCTTGCCGGATGACTTTATCTGTCCGCTTTGCAAACATGGAGTGGCGGATTTTGAGCCGATATCGTGAAAAGGAGGAGTCGAAGAAATTCGGCTCCTTTATTGTGGCTGAACATTCTTATTTCATTTCATAATCAAATGATAATTGCTATCGTAATATAACCCGAGATCATCGCAGATTCTTTTGTTTATTGCCGTGAGTGCATCGTGGTATTGTTTATATTTTGGCGAAAGCGCGATCATATTTGGGATAAAAATATCGTTGTACCCTTGATTTTGGAGTTCTCGCATAAATCGGCGTTGCGAGATAAACGCAGGATGATATTTGTAAAAGAAGCTGTTGCGAAGTTTTACATTTTTTCGGGTCTGCTCTAAAAGTCTCTGATACTCCTCGTCTGTAGGATTTAAGTACTGATAAGAGATTGACCTGTTTTGCCACTTCGCTTAATAACATAAACGGTATGCTCCTTTCCTCGTGATGGGTATATTATAAGGGGGTACGCAGCGTACAGGTCAAGGAAAATCCGAAAATATATCAACTTTTTTCTTGTGTGGGTAAAAGAGTTATCGTATGATTGGTATAGACAGGTTGCAGAAATGGGAAGAAAGAGTGAGAAAAACAAATGAGGATTTTAAATATTACAGCTCAGAAACCGCACAGCACGGGAAGTGGAATTTATCTGACGGAGTTGGTAAAAAACTGGAATGCCCTTGGACATGAGCAGGCAGTTCTTGCGGGTATTTATGAGGAGGACAGCGTAAATTTCCCAGAGGGAGTTATATTTTATCCGGTGAAATATTTGTCGGAGGAACTGCCGTTTCCAATTGCAGGAATGTCGGATGAGATGCCATATAAGAGTACGAGATATAAGGACTTTACAGAAGAGATGTTTCAAGCGTACCGGAGTGCATTTCAAAGGGTGGTGCGAAAAGCGGTCGAGGAGTTTTGTCCGGATTTGATTGTGTGTCACCACCTGTATCTTCTGACTGCGTTGGTGCGGGAATGGTATCCGAAGAAGAAAGTCATTGGAATTTGTCATGGCTCTGATTTGCGTCAGATTTGTAAAAATTCATTACAGATGGAATACATTCAGAAGTGGATCCCGCAGTTGGATGGCATTGTGGCGTTGCATGATGGGCAGAAACAGGAGATTATAAGGATTTTCGCCTGCTCGGAAGTACTCGTTCATGTTGTAGGAGTTGGATACAACCAAAGGGTATTCTATAAGAAAAAAACAGAAGAAAAACCGTATAGACAGTTGACATTTGCGGGGAAAGTGACAGAGAAGAAGGGGATTTTCAGTCTGCTTCGGGCATTGGAGATGCTTTCGGGCAACCCGGAAAATCTAGTTGTGAAGATTGCAGGAGGGCATGGCAGCAGAGAAGAGTATGAAGAAATTTGCAGGCTTGCCAGGGAATGCAGATATCAGGTGATATTTTTAGGTGGTTTGCAGCAGGAAGCTTTAGCAGAGGTATTTCGGCAAAGTGATGTGTTTGTTCTCCCGTCATTTTTTGAAGGATTGCCACTGGTGACGATGGAGGCAATGGCATGTGGATGTAAGGTGGTCTGTTCGCAGATTCCCGGGATGGAAGAGTGGCTAGATGAGCATGTGCCGGGACAACAGGTGGAGTTTGTTCCGTTGCCTGAGATGACTCGGGTAGATGAGCCGAAAGAAGAAAAATTGCCGGAGTTTGAAAAGAAATTGGCGGAGGCAATAGAAAAGAAATTAGAACAACAACAAGAAGAATGTCCGGATTTGAACGGTGTCTCATGGGAAGGCATCAGTCGGACTGTTCTGGAAATGATAACGTAGAAAAGAGGAAAGAACATGTTTATAGATATGCATATGCACGAATCAACATATTCAAAAGATAGCTTTTTAAAATTGGATGAGATGGTGGAGCTTGCAAAGGAGCGGGGACTTGGAGCAATCTGCATTACAGATCACGATGATATGGGATTGAAAGAGTACGCAAAAGAATATTCGGAAAAAACAGGATTTCCGATTTTTGTCGGGATTGAATTTTTCTCACTGCAAGGGGATATCGTGGCTTTAGGAATCGAGGAATATCCGAAGGAGCGGGTAAATGCACAGGAATTTATCAATTTGGTAAAAGCACAGGGCGGAATCTGTTTTAGTGCGCATCCATTTCGCAATAACAATCGTGGATTGGAAGAAAATTTGAAAACGGTACAAGGGTTGGATGGTGTCGAAGTATTAAATGGAAGCACACTTCCCGAGGCAAACAAAAAAGCGGCAGATTATGCAAGAGAACTGGGATTGGTCACTGTTGGCTCAAGTGACTGTCATATACTGGGAAAGGTCGGCTTTTTTGCAACTTATTTTCCGGAGGAGGTGCGCACGATGGAAGACCTGATTCGTGTGTTTAAAAGTGGTAAGTGTAAGCCGGCTTACTACTGGAATGGAGAATACAAAATATGGGATATGGAGACACCGATTCACAAACCATTTGCGATTGAAAGATAAGAGGGAACTATGACATTACAACAGTTGAGATATGTGGCGATGGTGGCGGAGAAGGGAACGATGACCGAAGCTGCAACAGAATTATATATATCACAGCCGAGTCTCACCAAATCAATCCTGGAGCTGGAAAAAGAGCTGGAAATTGTAATCTTTGAGCGCACAAACAAAGGGATTGTTGTCTCACATGAGGGGGAGCAGTTCTTGGCATATGCAAGGCAGGTGATTGAACAGGCGGATCTTTTGGAAGAAAAGTATATTCATAAATCCGGCAGAAAGCAGCAGTTTTGCATCTCCACACAGCACTATTCGTTTGCGGTGAATGCGTTTGTGGATTTGATCAAGGAGCATGGAACTGCCCAATATGATTTTTCTCTTCGGGAAACACAGACATATGAGATTATAGAAGATGTCGCGGCGATGAAAAGTGAGATAGGGATTCTGTATCTGAATGATTTTAATGAAAAAGTGCTGCGAAAAATTATGAAGGTAAAGGAACTTGTGTTTACAGAACTGTTTGTTGCAAAGCCGCATATTTTTATAAGCAACAGACATCCGCTGGCGAGTCGAAAATCTGTGACAATGGAAGAGCTTCATGAGTATCCATATCTTTCGTTTGAACAGGGAGAACATAATTCCTTTTACTATTCGGAGGAGATTTTCAGTACAGTACAGAGGATAAAAAATATCCGGGTGCGTGACAGAGCGACACTGTTTAACCTGCTGATTGGGTTGGACGGATATACTGTCTGCAGCGGAGTGATCGATTCGGAGCTGAACGGGGGAAATATTGTTGCAGTGCCGCTTGAAAAAGAGGGGGATATGCATATCGGATATGTGAGCCATCAGAAGTCACATTTCAGCCGTTTAGGAATAGCATATATAGATGCACTCAAACGAAATATCGACGAAAATACAGAGTTGATATAACTAAAAGTTATAGCTAACAGATATTTTTGGATATTTTACGTATTTATTGTGTCCCGATATAATACCTTCATAGATTACCGGAGGGTAAGACAAAAGTATTTGGAGGTAGAAAATATGAGTAAGAATGCACCGTTTCGATATGATTTTGTAGGAAGTTTTTTAAGACCTGCACAGTTAAAGCAGGCGAGAGCAGATTTTGAGAGTGGAAAAATATCGGAGAAACAATTGGAAGAAGTTGAGAATGAGGCGATTCGTGATCTGGTAGAAAAACAAAAGGCAGCAGGATATCATGTGATTACCGATGGAGAATTTCGCAGAAGCTACTGGCATTTGGATTTTATGTGGGGATTAAATGGAGTTGAGCATATTGAGCTGGATCATGGATATTTCTTCCATGGAGAAGAGACTACGCACGGCTCCGTTGCTGTGAGCGGAAAGATCAGTGGAGAGAATCACCCGTTTGTAGAACATTTTAAATTTGTGAAACAATTTGAAGATGCAAACACAGTGGCAAGACAGACGATTCCTGCCCCGGCGCAGCTGCTGGCAGAGTTATTTCGAGAAGAAAATGGGAAAAATACAGTGAAATTTTATCCAAATGAGGAAGTGCTCATTCAGGATATTGCGAAAGCATATCGCACTGTGATCAAAGAACTTTATGAAGCAGGCTGCAGAAATATTCAATTTGACGATTGCACATGGGGGATGTTTTGTGATAAAAAATATTGGGAGGCAAGACAGCAGGATTGTGTTACAATAGAAAGCGAGGCAGAAAAGTATCTTCGCCTGAACAACCTTGCGATTGAGGGAAGACCAGAGGATCTTGTGATTACAACTCATGTATGCCGGGGAAACTACCATTCTACCTGGGCATCATCAGGCGGGTATGAGCCAGTGGCAAAATATCTGTTTGCAAATGAGAACGTGGACGCATATTATTTGGAATTTGACGATGAGCGATCGGGAGGATTTGAGCCGCTTAGATTTGTCTCAGATGATAAAAAAGTTGTTCTTGGACTTATTACAACAAAATCACCGGTTCTTGAGAGCGAAGAGCTAATCAAAGAAAGAATTCGGCAGGCGGCTAAGTATGTACCGCTGGAACGTCTGTACCTCAGTCCTCAGTGTGGATTTGCATCGTGCGAGATCGGGAATAAACTGACCGAGGAGGAGCAGTGGGCAAAGCTTGCGCTTGTTAAGAAGATTGCCTCAGCAACTTGGAAAGAATAGAAAATTGAAAGAAGTGGTACTGTGAAACGAACAAGACAAATGTCGGAGTCCATTCGGCTTGGAATTATACTTGCACTTTCGGGAGGGTTTATGGATGCCTATTCCTATATGTGCAGAGGGAAGGTATTTGCGAATGCCCAGACAGGAAATATCTTATTATTTGGTATCTATATGTCGGAAAGACAGTGGAATATGGCAATCAGGTATTTAATTCCGGTCATTGCATTTGTGACCGGAATCGGAGTTGCAGATCTTGTCCGAATGAAGATGAAAGAAAAAAGTATTTTCCACTGGAGACAGCTGTCGGTGTTAAGTGAAGCAGTTGTATTATTTGTAGTCTGTTTCATACCGCAAAAGTTCAATCTTCCGGCAAATAGCCTGACGTCACTTGCCTGTGGGATACAGGTTGAGAGTTTTCGGAAGATACATGGAAATGGAATTGCGACGACGATGTGCATTGGAAACCTGCGTAGCGCGACACAGCAGATGTGTGAGTATTTGGGCTCGAAAAGAAAAGAGCATCTGAAAAAAGGGTTCTTATATTACGGAATTATTTTTTGTTTTGTAATGGGGGCCGTTTTTGGGAATATCTGTGTGAAATACTTTTCTGAAAAAGCATTGATAGTCTGTGTGGTGATGTTAGGTATGGCATTTGTCATGATGTTCATAGATGGAGAAAAGCAATAAAAATGCCGGCATTTGCCGGCATCTTTATTTTACATGTCTTTTAATCGCTTCAAAGCTTTCCGCACTGATCACGTGTTCCATACGGCAGGCATCTTCGTTCGCTGTCTCTTCCGACACGCCGAGGCGAATCAACCAATCGGACAAAAGACGGTGCCGTTCATAGATCATCTCTGCTATTTCACGTCCGGATTCTGTGAGATATATAAATCCGGCATCTGTGACTGTAATATGATTCTTTTCACGCAGGTTTTTCATTGCAACGCTTACACTTGATTTTTTAAAATCCAATTCGTTTGCGATATCTACAGAACGGACAACCGGTAACTTTTTGCTCAACATTAAAATCGTCTCGAGATAATTCTCAGCGGATTCATTTACAAAAGGTTTCATAGGCTTCCCTCCTTCACTCTATTATGCATAGACATAATGCCTAACAGCATTATATCATATCCCCGTAAAGATTGCCATAATGGAAAAAAATAGCGAAATTATATTGACATCTAATAAACGTTAGAGTATACTAACCACGTGAAATGAAATTGTTTATCATTATCAGAAAGAAGAGGTGTATATGATGCCGTTAACGATGGTGAATCCAGGAGAAGAAAATGTAATTAAAAAAGTCGGTGGAAAAGAAGAGACAAGACGATTTTTAGAAAATCTTGGCTTTGTTACCGGCGGAGTAGTTACCGTAATCTCTGAAATCGGAGGTAACATGATTGTGAATGTGAAAGATTCCAGAGTTGCGATTGGGAAAGATATGGCAAACAAGATTATGGTTTAGTGATGAAAGAGGGCGAAAAGAGATGAAAACGTTAAAGGAGGTAGCCTGCGGTAAGACCGTCAAGGTAAAGAAACTGACTGGTGAGGGACCGGTGAAGCGAAGAATCATGGATATGGGGATCACAAAAGGAGTAGAGATTTTTGTGAGAAAAGTAGCGCCGCTTGGTGATCCGGTGGAAGTAACAGTAAGAGGATATGAATTGTCGTTGAGAAAAGCAGATGCTGAGATGATAGAAGTAGAATAATTTTTTTTAGCGAATGGTTAGTTTAAACTAATAAAAACAAGATTCGACAAACATAAAAAAGGAGAGAGAAGATGTCAGTAAAGATAGCACTAGCAGGTAACCCAAACTGCGGAAAAACAACGTTGTTCAATGCTTTGACTGGTTCAAACCAATTTGTAGGAAACTGGCCTGGAGTAACAGTAGAAAAAAAAGAAGGAAAACTGAAAGGTCATAAAGATGTTATTATCATGGACCTTCCGGGAATTTATTCTTTGTCACCATATACATTAGAGGAAGTAGTGGCAAGAGACTATTTGATTGGAGAGAGACCTGACGCCATTATTAATATCGTAGATGGTACAAATATTGAGCGAAACTTATATTTGTCCACACAATTGATGGAACTTGGTATTCCGGTAATTATGGCAGTCAACATGGTAGATGTACTGCAAAAGAACGGAGACAAGATCTATACAGATAAGCTGAGCAAAGAGCTTGGCTGTGAAGTTGTCGAGATTTCAGCATTAAAAGGAACAGGAATTCAGAAAGCTGCGGAGAAGGCAGTAGGGCTTGCGCAGAAGAAAAAAGCGATGATGCCGGTACATGCATTCTCAGAAGATGCTGAAAATACGATTAAGACAGTTGAAAACATGCTGACGGGAACTGTTCCGGAAGAACAGAAGAGATTCTTTGCAATCAAGTTGTTGGAAAAAGATGATAAAATTCAGGCACAGATGAAATCTGTTCCGGATGTATCTGCAGAGATTCAAAAAATGGAAGAACTGTTTGACGATGACACAGAAAGTATCATTACAAATGAGAGATACGTATATATTTCTTCTATTATTCATGACTGTGTCAAGAAGAATAAACAGAATAAGATGACAACATCAGATAAGATTGACCATATCGTGACGAACAGATGGCTTGCGCTTCCGATCTTTGCGGCGGTTATGTTTCTTGTATACTATATTTCGGTCACGACGGTTGGAACTTGGGTGACGGATTGGACCAATGATGTATTGTTCGGAGAAATCATTCCTCCTGGGATTGAAAAATTCCTGGTCGGTATCGGCTGTGCAGGATGGCTTCAGGGATTGATTCTTGACGGTATTGTGGCTGGTGTAGGAGCAGTTCTTGGTTTTGTACCTCAGATGCTTGTGTTATTCTTGTTCCTTGCATTTTTGGAAGCATGTGGATATATGGCGAGAGTTGCGTTTATCATGGATAGAATTTTCCGCAAATTTGGACTTTCCGGAAAATCATTTATCCCGATGCTGATCGGAAGCGGATGTGGTGTTCCGGGTATCATGGCGTCGAGAACGATTGAAAATGACCGTGACCGTAAGATGACAATCATGACAACAACATTTATTCCATGTGGAGCAAAACTTCCGATCATTGCATTGATTGCGGGAGCGTTGTTCGATGGCGCATGGTGGGTTGCACCAAGTGCTTACTTTGTTGGAATCGCAGCGATCATCTGTTCCGGTATCATTTTAAAGAAAACAAAGATGTTTGCGGGAGATCCGGCGCCGTTTGTAATGGAACTTCCGGCGTATCACTGGCCAACAGTTGGAAACGTACTTAGAAGTATGTGGGAAAGAGGCTGGTCATTTATCAAAAAAGCAGGTACAATTATTCTGTTATCTACAATTGTATTGTGGTTCTTGATGAACTTTGGATGGGTTGACGGTTCATTTGGTATGTTGGAGGCAGAACAATTGAACGACAGTATTTTAGCTCACATCGGAAGTGTGATTGCACCGATCTTTGTACCGCTTGGATGGGGCGACTGGAAAATGGCAGTTGCAGCAGTTACAGGATTGATTGCTAAAGAAAATGTAGTTGGTACATTTGGTATTTTATTTGGATTTGCGGAGGTAAATGCAGACAACGGTATCGAGATCTGGGGACAGCTTGCAGGAAGTATGACAGCGGTTGCAGCTTACTCATTCTTAGTGTTCAACCTTCTTTGCGCACCTTGCTTTGCGGCGATGGGAGCAATTAAAAGAGAGATGAATAATGCAAAATGGTTCTGGTTTGCAATCGGATACCAGACAGGTCTTGCATACATTGTTTCACTTTGCATCTACCAGATTGGAACATTGATCAGCACCGGAACATTCGGCGCTGGAACTGTAGTAGCGTTTATATTAGTAATTGGGTTTATTTATCTGCTTGTCAGACCATACAAAGAAAGCAAGACATTAAATGTCAATATGAAAGGTATGGTAGGAGCAAGATAATTGACAGACCGATTGATTTTGAAATGGAGGCGGTAATATGGGAACAGCAGTTGTTGGCATTGCATTAGCTGGAATCGTAGCACTGATTATCAGAAAGATGATTCGAGATAAGAAGAACGGAAAATCAATTCAATGTGGTGGAGACTGTAAACACTGTGGAGGACATTGTCACTAAAGATGAGGAGTGAGACTGGATGCAGAAAGAGGCTATCATTCAAAAACTGAAAGAACGAGGATGCAGAATTACAAAGCAGAGATTGATGTTGCTTGATATTATTATGGAGGAAGATTATTCCTGCTGTAAGGAAATCTATTACCGCGCATCGCAGTTAGATCCTCAGATTGGGATTGCGACGATATACAGAATGGTAAATACATTAGAGGAGATCGGAGCGATCAGCAGAAAAAACATGTATAGGATTTCGGATGTATGTGAGTGTGACGGTCAGAATGGATGTGTCATTGAGTTTGAAGATCATTCTGTGTGCCGGCTGTCATCAAACAAGCTTCAGTCGGTGATGCTTGCAGGACTGAAGGCATGCGGTTATGTGAATGAACAGAAAATTAAACACATTGCCTTGTAGCCATGCCCACATATGTAGGAGAAAAGGAGAATGACACAGTCTGGGAGTACTAGACGGTGGCGTTCTCCTTTTTGTTGCAGAGAAAATAAACGATAAAATTTATCGATAGTGTGAAAAAAACTGGAATTTGTCAAATCATGGGAATATAATCAATGGATAAAATTATTCTAGGAGGTATTTATGATGTTAGATTGTTTAAAAGGTATCAATTTTAAGAAAACAGGTATTTTTGCAGCAGGTGTGTTATTTGGGACAGCAGGGATTAAGCTATTATCAAGCAAAGATGCAAAGAAACTTTATACAAATGGAACGGCAGCGGTGCTCAGAGCAAAAGAATGTGTTATGAAGACTGCAACTACTATTCAGGAGAATGCAGAAGACATCTACGAAGAGGCAAAAGCAATCAATGAAGAAAGAGCAGTAAAAGAAGAGCAGGAGTTTGAAGAGACACAGACAGAAGAAATTACGGAAGAAGCTGTGGAAGAGACAGTGGCAGAATAGAGGCGACAGCAAGTGAGATTTATCATAAAACATGAGATGAAAGGCAGAATGCGAATTCATCTTCTGCAAAACAGAATGACGTATGAACAGGCAGATATTTTGCTATATTTTTTAACAAACATGAAAACGGTTTCATCAGCGAAAGTGTATGAGCGCACACAGGATGCTGTCATCCGCTATACCGGTGACCGAGAGGCCATCATAGAAGAAATGAAGAGATTTTCCTATGAAAAGACGGAGGTGCCGGCGGGACTTTTAGAAAATTCCGGCAGGGCGTTAAACGCTGCTTATCAGGAAAAGTTAATCAATAAAGTTTTGTTTGGGTATGCAAGAAAATGGTTTCTTCCATATCCGGTAAATGCCCTTTATACGACGGCAGTATCGTTAAAGTATATTTACAAAGGTTTAAAGGTGTTGTGTAAAGGAAAGATTGAAGTTCCGGTTCTTGACGCAACAGCGATTGGGGTTTCCATTTTGCGAAATGATATCGATACGGCAGGTTCGGTCATGTTCCTGCTGGGAATCGGAGAAATTTTAGAAGAATGGACACATAAAAAATCAGTGGATGATCTTGCGAGAACAATGTCATTGAATGTGGGAAAAGTATGGCTTAAACAGGGGGAACAAGACATTCTTGTTCCGGTATCTGATATTCAGGCAGGAGATCAGGTTGTTGTACATATGGGAAATGTCATTCCGTTTGACGGTACAGTGGCAGACGGTGAGGCGATGGTCAATCAGGCGTCTCTTACCGGAGAATCTCTCCCGGTGAGAAAAGTACAAGGAAGTTCTGCGTATGCAGGAACCGTGGTGGAAGAAGGCGAAGTGACGATTACGGTCAAAGCAGTGGGCGGCTCCAGCCGATTTGAAAAAATAGTCACAATGATCGAGGAGTCGGAGAAACTGAAATCTGCATTGGAAGGCAAGGCGGAGCATTTGGCGGATAAACTTGTGCCGTATACACTTGCGGGCACAGCGCTGACCTATCTTTTGACACGTAATATCACGAAAGCACTTTCCATATTGATGGTCGACTTTTCCTGTGCATTAAAGCTTGCGATGCCGATCGCTGTCCTCTCAGCGATTCGAGAAGCAGGCGTGCATAATATTACAGTAAAAGGCGGTAAGTTTTTAGAGGCAGCGGCAGAGGCAGATACGATTGTGTTCGACAAGACAGGAACACTCACAAAAGCAAAGCCTACCGTGGTGGATGTCGTTTCGTTCAACGGAGAAGATCCGGATGAACTACTTCGGATTGCAGCGTGCATGGAAGAACATTTTCCGCATTCTATGGCAAAAGCAGTCGTGAACGCTGCCAAGAAGAAAAAATTGGATCATGAGGAAATGCATTCGAAGGTGGAATACATGGTTGCACACGGAATTTCCACGATGATCAATGAGAAAAAGGCAATTATCGGAAGCTATCATTTTGTCTTTGAGGATGAAAAATGTATGATCCCAGAGGGGAAAGAAGCGCTTTTTGCATCACTTCCGGTGGAATACTCTCATCTGTATCTTGCGATTGAAAAAGAATTGGCAGCAGTCATCTGCATTGAAGACCCTCTCCGAGAGGAGGCGGCAGATGTCATTGAAATACTGCGAAAATCAGGCATTTCAAAGATCGTGATGATGACAGGGGACAGCGAGCACACTGCGGCAGCGATTGCAAGAAGAGTCGGTGTAGATGAATATTATTCAGAAGTACTTCCGGAAGATAAGGCTGATTTTGTAGAAAAAGAAAAGGCAAAAGGCAGAAAAGTCATCATGATCGGAGATGGTATCAACGACTCGCCGGCGCTTTCAGCCGCTGATGTAGGAGTCGCAATCAGTGACGGAGCAGAGCTTGCAAGAGAAATTGCGGATATTATGATTGGTGCAGAGAACTTATATGAGCTTGTAATATTAAAGCAGCTGAGCGATGGACTGATGAAACGGATCAAAAGAAACTACCGATTTATTGTTACTTTTAATGCAGGACTGATTTTACTTGGGGTGAGTGGGATCTTACAGCCGACTACGTCAGCATTGTTCCATAATATGTCAACACTTGGAATCAGCCTGAAGAGTATGCAGGATTTGCTGTAGTCACATATTAGGAGGCGAAAGGATATGAAAAAACATAGATTTTGGGCATGGGCAATGATAGGATGCCTTTTTATGACACTGTACACAGGATATAAACACAAATAGTGGTGCAAGGGGCTATGTGAGAAACTCCCTCACATAGCCGTTTTTGTGTGTATTTGCAGAGAAACTCCCGGATAAATGGAATAGCCAGATTGGAGAAAACGGATGTGAGCTATCAGGCGGAGAATGCCCCTGAAATTTTTCCGTAAAAAGAGAAAAAGATGGCTAACGACAACCATCTTTCACTCCGTTACATGTTATAATGTAACTATGCTAAACAATAAGCATTATACCGAATTTTTTGAATTAGGGCAACAGAAAATTAACTTCAGTTTCTTCGAATTGAGTTTACCTGACGACGATCCAGTCTATACCCTGAAAAAAGTGATGGAGGAGTTAGATTTTTCTGGCTTGTTAGCCAATTGTTCAGACAAGGGAAGAATAGGGTACAATCCAATTATGATGTATGCTATAGTTACTTACGCAAATATGCGTGGGGTAAGAGCTGTTGACCGTATCGTAGAATTATGTGAAAGGGACCTTGCTTTTATCTGGCTTACCAAAGGCCAAAAACCGAAAAGGGATGCTTTTTATGAATTTAAAAACAAAAAACTAACTGCTGATGTATTGGATGAACTGAACTATCAGTTTCTTCGTCGTCTGCAAAAAGAAGGATTCATCACGTTAAAATCTCTATTTATTGATGGAACAAAAATTGAAGCCAATGCAAACCGCTATACGTTTGTATGGAGAGGAACACTGAACTACCATCTTGCAGGATTATTAGATACCGTTGATTCGGTGTATCAGAAGTATAATGCTCTGATTGACGAAAATGAATATGGTATCAAATATGAGATTCCCCATGCTCATATGTTTGTGATAGAAGGAATGGAAAAAGTAAGAGATGTCATTGAAAAGAACCGGACAAGGAAACTGACAAAACATAAAAAATTATCAAATAATACAATCATCGAAATTGACAACTGTTCTCCGCTGGAGATTCTGAAACTCCAGAAAAATCTAATACAGATCGCGGAGCAGGAACACATTACGTTTGTTTATGGAAAAGGAAAGAGAAAATCGGAAATCCAGCAGCTTTACGAAGAACTGGAAGCCTGCGGTGAACGCCTGATGGGATACAAAGAATGCTTTGAGATCATGGGAACAGACAGAAACAGTTATTCCAAAACAGATCTAGCGGCCACCTTTATGCGGATGAAAGAGGACCATATGAAGAACGGACAGTTAAAGGCCGCATATAATGTCCAGATTGCAGTAGAGAATTATTTCATTGTCCAGGCTTATGTAAGCAATGACCGGACAGATTATAATACATTGATTCCTGTGTTAGAAAAGCACAAAAATGCGTTTGGAGAAATTTTGGAGGAAGTAACTGCCGACAGCGGTTATTGTAGTGAAAAGAATCTTCTGTACTTAAAGAAACATAAAATCTCCAGTTATATTAAGCTGCAGGATCATGAAAAACGGAAAACACGTGCATACACGGAAGAGATTGGAAAGTATTACAACATGAAAACGCAGATATTTGAGGATGAACTTTATTATATCTGCCATGATGGAAGAGAACTTCATCATATCAGGACAGAGAAAAAAGAACAGGCTGGTTATACACAAACCTTTGAGGTGTATGGATGTTCCGATTGCAGCGGCTGCATATATAAAGAAAAATGTCTCTATAAATATGATGCTGAAAAAGATGCAGAGAAAAATAAGGTCATGAAGATCAATGAACAATGGGAAGCT
>PPYF01219638.1_pt1 | contig 24664 bp, 4 predicted proteins | sample 1559871 | NCBI WGS metagenome assembly PPYF01 (sample SAMN08240021, study PRJNA423297) | Human gut metagenome, whole genome shotgun sequencing project. | reverse complement strand
TTATGTCTCCCATTCTTCTCTGCAGGTCGTTGTTGTTTCCTCTCCACAGAAGGACGGCAGAGGTCATGGCTGTTTTGGCGCCTTTCATCATCTGGGTTTCTTTGCTTCCATAAATAATGGGAGGCTTCGGCTTGGGGTTCGGGTTGGGATTGGGATTTGGATTCGGTTTGGGGTTCGGATTCGGTTTAGGATTTGGATTGGGGTTCGGATTCGGATTCGGGTTCGGTTTAGGATTCGTTTCTTTTACATACCCTTGTCCACTTGCTTCACGGAAATCCATGTCCGCCATCTTCAACGTCGCAGAGGATGCTGTCAACCCTTCCGCAATCATCGCCTGCCCTTTCAGGTTCTTTTCCCCCTTTATGTATGCATCATAGTACAGCTTGCCTGCCAGGGTATTCAATGCATTGTACACCTGCTTATCGTCAGTCATCGTAATTCCGCTGTTATCCGTCATCATGGTAACTGATGAATTTTTTGCAGCTTCTTTTATGTGCACATCTCCTGTCTTATAATCTTCCGCCTTCGTACCCGCGTTCTCATGTTCATAGACCAGCTTCATGTTCCCTTCGTATTTATCGATGGTCAGTTTATGCGGATCATTCTGCAGCAGTATGCCTTTGTCCGCGCGCAGGCTTGTTACATGGCTGTCAATAGATTCTCCCTTACCGCGATTCTTGTAGTTGAAATCTGCGCCTTTCTTGTGATAGTATCCTACTCCTACCTGCTTGTGTTCCCAGACTGCTCCATTTGCCAGCACCATAGATACTTTTCCTGGTATCTTTCCCCATTTTTGCGTATCCGGATTAATTCCCGATATATCCGTGGTTACCAGACCCTTCAAGAAGGAGTCTTTATTGTTCAGTCCCAGCATGACATGACCACCGCTTTCAGCACTGACATCCCCGGTAATCTTTACCGGACGGGTCTCAGAAGTAGCTTCTACCTTATTCTCATCATTCAGCTTTGCATTGACGAGTATCGAGCCGCCTGTATAAGCAGCCAAGGATGCGACATCTGTTCCTCTGATCGTTCCTCCTCCAATAGATACTTTTGCTCCGTGAGACTCAACAGCTCTCCACATCTTGGAGTCAATATCCACAAGTCCTTTAATGTCTACGAGCGCACTTCCATTATGTTTCTGCGCTTCAATAGCACCGAAATCTTCCCCCGTGTCTTTTACACGGATTTTTACTGCATGTGCCGGATCATCATCATTTTCTATGATTAACTTTGCATGGCCGCTTCCGCTTTTCCATCTTTCGTCACCACGTACCCCTGCTACCAGGATTCCTCGTCCATAAAGGCTTCCCTTCGGATCGGATTCGATGTACATTCCGTTGACATTCTTGATCGTTAATGTACCGCTGTAGACGGTAATTGCATTGGGGTTTTTCTTCGGCAGGCGCTCCGTAATGGATTTCAGTTCCAGCCGGTGTCCGGTCATGTCGATATCCCCGACCACATCACCATTCCAGTAGATATTTCCGAACTTATTATCGTTTACCGTTGTTACAGGATCATCTTCCGCATGGGTTACCAGTGACAAGTCATGATCAAATTTATAGTGGCCTTTTCCGTCATAAACTCCCGCTTTAGACCAGAAATCCCGCGCTTCTTCAGCAAAATAGTTCGCTTCCACGATTTGATGGCGTACCGGATTAACCAGTGGCGGCGGCGTGGGTTTTCCCTGCACATATCCCTGTCCGTTTTCTTTCTTGAAGAGCATGTCTTTCATTTCCAAGGTCTTGGATGATGAGGTCAGTCCTTCGGCTATTGTCGCCTGTCCGGTCAGTTTTTCTTCTCCGGTCTTGTAGGCATCGTAATACAGTTTTCCTGCCAGAGCATTCAGTACTTCATATATCTGGGCTTCATCAGTCATGGTAATTCCACTATTATCCGTGACTACGGTAATGCGTGACCCTTCTGCCGCAGATCCGATGTGTACATCTCCCGACTTGTAATCTTCCGCCTTCGTACCCGCGTTCTCATGCTTATAGAACAGTTTCATATTTCCCTTGTAGTTCTCAATGGTTATCGGTTTCTCATTTTTCTGGTAAATGTTGCCGCCATCAGCCTCAAGGTTTTTGATTTTACTTTCTTTAATGCCGTCTGTCCGGGCTCCTTTTCCTTCATGGTACCAGGAGGCTCCGTCAGAAAGCATCATGTACGTTTGACCAGCTGTTCCGGCATCTGTTCCTATCAACCCTTTTATGTAGGATCCGTCCGTATTCAGAACCAGTCCCAATCTTCCTTTCTGAGCAAGTACATTCCCTTCTATCTGTACATCATGTTTGACTGCTCCTGCCGTAAGAACATTTCTGTCCGACAAATTGCCGTTGATCTGGATTTTACCGTCATTATTTATCTTCAAACTGGACGCCTTATCCCCTTTGGCTATTATTTTCCCGCCGCCGATTGACACATCGCCCTTATTTGCCTGAATTACGCTGACATCATCATTCTCAACATCTACCAAACCTTTTATAACAAGCTTTGCACTTCCGCCATCCTTTACACTCCTGCCGTCCACAAGTATAGCTGCGTCTTTTTCCGCTGCCGTATTACGTATCTTCACAGCATGTTCCGCTTGATTATCATTAGATATAGTGAGGCTCGCTCCATTTCTGCCCTGTCCCCAGACATAAATACCGCTCTTTGCGTTTTTATCGCCATGTATGTCAATATCTATACCTGCCGCGTTCTTTATTTCCAGATCACCGCCATGTGACAAAATTCCCGACGCATAATGCCTTAAATGATTTGCCTCAGAAACCAAGGTCAGCTTATGTCCGTTCATATCAATAAAGCCATCCGCTGTATAATCCGGATCTCCCCATATGATATTTGCTACATTGGCACCTTGACTTCCCCCGTATGTCAGAGTCTTGGGATTTGATAAATCAACCTTGATCGTGGTATCGGACTTCAGGACATAACGATGATCATCATCCTCACCATTTTTATACCCGTTATTCATCCAATACATATTCCCCGATCCCAGACCATCTTCAACAATCTGTTCACTTACATCCAGATTTGCCGGCGGCACGGGTTTATCTTCTACATACCCCTGTCCGTTTTCTTTTTTGAACAGCAGGTCTCTCATTTGTAATGTTTTAGATGACGCCGTCAGTCCTTCGGCTATCTCTGCCTGTCCCGCCAGCTTCTTTTCTCCGTTTTTATAAGCATCGTAATACAGTTTTCCCGCCAAAGCATTTAAAGCCTTATACACCTGGTCTTTATCTGTATCAACAATTCCTTTATTATCTGTAACCACTGTAATGCGTGATCCTTCTGCCGCGGATCCGATATGGGTGTCTCCCGCCTTGTAGTCTTCCGCCGCCATGCCTGCATTCTCGTGGGCGTAATAGATTTTTCCCGCGCCGCTGTAATTTTCAATTACAAGCTGTCCCGCATCTTTTTGATAAATTGCACCGCCCTTTGCATCACCGGCAAACCTGGTTACACGGCTGCCCTGTCCCGCATTCAGCGTGTTCCATTCACCACCTTCTGAAAGAAAAAGATTCATCTTTCCTTTTATATCTGCCTGTGTTCCGCCGACCCATTTCGATCCGGCAGTAAGACCAACATAAGCTTCTGACCCAGCATCCATGCGAATCGTCCCCTGCAAATCCGCTTTTGATATTCCGATTGCGCTTCCATCCTGATTCACATTGATAAATGTCCGGAATCCTTTCGCGGCGCTGATAAGATACCGCTCTTTCTGATTCTCTTTGACTTTGAGCGTACCGCCGCCAATACGAAGAACATTCTTCTCTGTTTTGCCGCCCCAAAGCGATTCGTCCGTTTTAATCAGGTCAGAAAGTGACCCATTCTTTGAATCATCAATATCCGCTGAAGTAATAGAAATAGTATTATTGCTTCCAATCATATATATGCCATAAGTTTTTGACTGATCGCCCCGATTCCATTTCATAAGGCTAATTGCGCCCGGCTTGATTGTGAATCTTCCATTAATCGCTAAATCAGAACAGTCCATAGACGAAATGCCTGTCGTTTTGATAGAACCGCCGCGCAATTCTTCAATCACTACATCAGCATTGATTGTCGTCTTCACCAGATCTTCACTTACTTTTTTATTAAATCTCTGGCTAAAATTACCCACTGCGATACCATGTGCAGCAGTATACTTGCTGCCGCTGTCTCCTGAGGGCGACCACAGCGTTTTCGCTTTGATGGTAATCGTACCGTTTTTCCCCGGATTGGTTTTATTGCTGTCAACCACGATAGTTGTCTTATTATTCGCCTTGATCCCGTATGCAGAATAATCGGTCCCCAAATCAGCAACTTTCGTCAAGTCGAGCGTCAGGTCATGACCCGCCATATCAATATTAATTGTCTTAATTGAGGCCTTATCATGCGTATATCCTAAAATACCTGCTGCGACGGACTTGAATCTTTCTTTAGGCATGTTATTTTTATTAACAACCTGTGCCAGACGGTCTGCAGTAAATACTTCACTTTCACTGATCGGATTTGTAGACTGATCTGCCATCACCTGGCATGTACCCGCCAGCAGCGCAATTGTAACACCGGCAGCCAGCCGCCTCATCTGTAATTTACTTACCTTATTCCGTTTCATAATTCCTCCCTATTTTTCAAACATAAACTCTCCGCCGGATACTCGATTAGCATCCCGGCCTTGCCCGATAGCAGGCAATTCATCCTCTTCTAAAACATACCCATCCGGATCTGAACCGCTTACCGCGGTCATGAAACCCGTGTCACATGAACCGGATTCACTCCAAAAAGTATTTCAAATTATCCATGCCCGGCACTCCCTTTCATCCACTCCATTAAACGCAACAAAAAACGAGACAATAAAAAGATGCACAGATTTCATAATTCTAAATCTGAACCGGATTTCCCATATCCGGCTTCCTTATGCATCTAACCTTATGCCTCGCAAGTCATTAGAAAATCAGAAAACAAAGTGGCACCCTGACTTAGTTCCTCATTCTGTCATATCTCCGTGAAAGACTTACTATGACACAATTCCCCATACAGTTGCGGGCCAGTTCCGGAGTCTCACCGGATTCCCCACATGAGCTCTTCAGCTTTTGTCCTCATATAGTATTAAATTATTGGATAACCATTATTTATTAAGAAACAGCTATTTGTATCTCATAATTTCAAATGATTATCTAATTTCATCTTGTAAATTATACTATATTACTTTTCACATATCAACAATAAATGATATTCCAATTGGTAATTTTAATTATTTTTTATAAATCCTTTTCAAATACAATGTTAACTTGCTCTGTTTCGCATACTTATCTAATTATCTCCCAAGTATAAAAGACTGCCGTCCTGTCCCCAGGAAAGCAGTCCTTTATTTTTTCTTCTTATTATTCAGTTCTCATGACAAAATCTTGTTTCATTCCCCTTTTGGAAGTTGACATCATGCTCAGAAGCTGAAGCGAATTCCTGCATTGATTCTCCAGTCTACCTTGTAATCTCCGCCAAAGCTCTTTGTGAAATCTGCATAAATCATGCTTCTCGGACTCAGGTAGTAGTTGCCGCCCAGTGCAATTTCTGCCCAGGTATCCTTAAGGCTGAACGAGGAACGCTTGCCTGTTTTTCCGGGTTCACTGAACAGGATGTGTCCATCTCCGTCAAATTCATGGAACAGACTTGCTTTGGCATAGAAATTGCCTTTGTCACTCTCTACTCCGGCTACTACACCCAGGCGCCCAATCAAACTGTTGACTGATGATTGATTGACACGCATGCTTTCACCACTAGGCGCCGCTGCAGCAAAGCTGTCCGATGACAGACGGCTCCATGTCAGTTCCGCCTGCGGCGTTATAAAGCCTTTGCCCATACGAATCTTTTTACCGTATTCAGCACTGATACCATACCCGTATGTATCATACTTGCCTTCTACATAATTTCTGAGTGCCGGTGCATCGTACTTATTGTAGGCAGTGAACTTATTGGAAAGTTTTCCTACTTTCGCAACGATATCCACATACTGTCCGTCTTCCGACACCCTGGTTGCGTAGGCTGCCAATGTGTACAGTTTCGGATCACCTTTTCCACCATATCTGTATGTTACGCTGCCGTCATTGTATCCGAAAGCGCCGCCTACATGCCAGCCCGATGCCAAGCGCTTATCCATGCCCACCTGAGCCGCCCAGTAGCTGTTCTTCATATACGCATTATTGGCGTCATAACTGATCCGGCCGCCGTAAACTCTTGCCCACAAACCGCTTTCCGCACCGATTCTGAGGTCTCCCATGCGCTTATACATATCATTCATGTCATTCCGCCATACAAGGATAGAGGAAGTCAAAGCGCTCCTGGTACTGCTCATGATCGAGGTTTCGTAATCACCGGTTTCGATTTCCGAATCCGTAGCAGGTGTGTAATCAAGGTATCCCTGTCCATTTCCCTTAAAGCTCAGTATTTCCGTTTTCAGAGCGGCACTGCTGGATGTCAGTCCTTCAGCAATTCTCAATTTACCTTTCAGATTTCTTTCTCCATTCTGATATCCAGTATACTGCAGCTTTCCTGCCAGTGCATTCAGTGCTTCGCTGACCTTGTTTTTGTCAGCTGCCTTTTTCGAATTTGTATCCAGGCCGGCATTATCAGTAATCATATCCACTGTGGAACCGGCATCGGCTGCCGCGATGAAAGTGCCGCCGCCAAGTACCTTTGTCGGGTTTGTCTTGTCATGGGCATAAATAAGAGACATTTCCCCGCCAAAGTGTCCAATATCCGTCGTTCCGCTTACTGAATCCGTCTTGTCAAGGGTACCTTTAGTAGAGACAAGCTTACGAACCTTACTGTCACCGATCTGCTGCCACTTGCCTCTCAGATCGACATCTGTACTGCTGTTCATGCTGGCACCTGTCCAGGTACCGCCGCTTTCTACTTTAACTTTCGTTTCTCCGCTGCCGGCGCTGTTTCCTTTCCAGTTTCCGCCATTAGAAAGAGTTACGTTCGTCTTGCCTTCACCGGATACATCGCCTTGCAAGGATGCTCCGGCCCGATCCATAACAACATCAGATGCAGACGCGGCATCCGTTTTGATCCCGCCGGAAACGGTTCCATTTCTCAGTTTAAGTTTTCCGCCGTTAAGCGCAGATGCGCCATTTGCAACATCCGTATTTTCTGTTTCAATCGTTCCATTATCCGCTGTCGCCGCACCGTCTACGCTGCCGCCGGTCATTTCTACCGTTCCGCCCGCATTGGCAGAAGCATCACCTTTCACGGCTGTCCCGTTTGCAGTAATCCGTCCACCTTCTGAGGCAAGACTGCCTGCACTGCCTTGTTTTAATTCCACGGTACCGCCGTTTTTAGCATTAACGGATTCATTTACTTTTGTATTCTCCGCTTTAACAGTACCGTCATCAGCTGATACGGTTCCGGTGACTATGCCGCCGGTTATAGATGCCGTACCGTCATGGGATCCGATAAGATCCTTCACCGTAGCATTTTTGACGATGGCTTGGCTGTTTCCATCTTTGGCCGTTACCTGTCCTGCCACGCTGCCTCCGGTCAGATTGATACTGCCTCCCGCCGCTGCAGTAGCATTGCCTTCTGTTTCCGCACCATGGAGGGAAACTGTACCGTTATCGGCTTCCACATCTCCTTTCAGTTTGCCATCCTGAAGACTTACTGAAGATCCGCCGCCCGCACGAACAGCTTTACCGCCGGCTCCTGCCGTCACATTGGTTGTACCTGCTGCTTCCACGATGCTGCCTCCAGAGGCTACGATGCCATCTCCTCCGGCAGTAATATTAGAATTTCCGGAAAGGAGTACTTTACTTCCCGCACCGTCAGCAAGCACACCAGTCTGTCCTGTAATATTCGCGTTGCCTTTAATATCAGCGGTTTTTCCGCCTTCCGCTTTGACACCGACGCCGGTATTTCCGCCATTGAGATTCAGCGTATTTGCTCCGCTGTTCACATGGATATCCTTCGTGCCTGCATCGACAGCCGCACCGGAATCTCCGTTGATGGTAGCCGGATTCTTTGTAAATTGATAGGTATCTGTATCCGATTTATAAACGCCGGCTTCTTTGTAGGCCTGTTCAGAAGCGGCACTGCCGTCGATAGTCTTATTAATCGGATCTGTGATCTGTTCATTCGGATAAGAGGTTTCATAGAGATACTGCCCCTGACCGTTATCCTTCTTAAAGGTAATATTCCCTGTTTTGAGAACCGCTTCAGAACTGGTCAGCCCTTCCGCAATTTTTACAAAACCGGTCAGATTGTGTTCTCCATCTGCATATGCCTTATAGAAGAGTTTGTTCGCAAGAGCGTTCAGCGTTTCGCTGACCAGATTCTTATCTGCAGATGCCTCAGAGGATGTATTCAGCCCTTTATTATCCGTAATGAGGGAAATGCCGGAACCGGACGCCGCTTTCCGTATAATGAAATCTCCGCCGATCATGGTTTTCGGCGCCGTTTCTTCGTGCGCATAATATACATCCGTGTAACCGCTATAGTTATCTACGGTGATATTGCCTGTGTCTTTCTGGAAGATCTGTCCTGCCTTGGCTGCACTTGCTCCGCCGGCAAGCTTTGTCAGATGGCTGCCTTCGAAGTTTTTGCCGCCCCAGGATGTTCCGGTATCACCATACTTTTCATTCGTCCATGCGGCACCGTTGGCAAGGAACAGATTGGCTTCGCCTTTGAAGGTCAACTCTCCTGCTTTCTTCCCTTCATCGGGGAATGCATTATACACAACGCCGTGAAGTGTCGAGTCGGCTGTCGTCAGTCCCAGATTAATCTGTGACAAAGTGCCTCTCTTATCCACAGCATTAACCGCACCGGTCGTTACCGCCAGATTTCCCTTAATATTGACTTTCTTGTCAAGGCTTCCTACGGCATTTCCGCTGCTGTCAAGCTTGACATTCATGTTGACAATACCGTCTTCTGCACGGATAGCCGCATAGGGATTTGTCGATGCCTTGTCCACTTCAATGCTGCCGCCGCCGTTGACTGTCACTTTGCTGCCGCCGGCATTGGCAAAAATACCATGGGCTTTGCCTTTCAGGTCTACATTTCCGTTGACTGTGATATCAGCTCCCATAGAATTGGGCCCCATATTACTGGTGGAGTATAGTCCGGTTGCCCCATAATAACTAAAGCCGCCATTGTGTCCGTCCACATCGGCTGTCACATTTCCATTAACTGTCAATCTGCTGTTTCCCTGGATATAAGCACCCAGCGTATTGGCTGTTCCGCTTACTTTCAGATTGACATTTCCATTAATCGTCATTTCGGGCCGAATAGCTGCATTGCTGTTTGCCATATGGATGCCTTCAGCACGGGATGTGCTTGTCACTTCTACATCCAGGTTCTTCGCGGTGATTTCTGCTTTCTTCGCAGTAGACTGGTTGATTCCGTAGACTGTACCGCTGCCTTCCACCGTCTTCATTTTCAGCGTTTTTCCATCAGCCCGGATAATGACATCTTCTTCTACTTTTACTGCAGGTCCGCCTGCGGCAACAGTAATTTCAGAATCCTTTGTAAATTTGTATGTACCGTCTTCTTTACGCACACCGGTATTGACATATTTCATGTCCTTCGCCTTTACGCCGGTGATAGTATCGGTAAATGCTGTTTCTGTCTGTTCTTCAGGAATATCCGAAGCCGGTGTATAGAGGTACTGCCCCTGACCATTGGATTCCTTGAACGTCACATTCTTCAAATCAAGAGAAGCTTCCGATGCAGTCAGCCCTTCCGCCAAAGCTGCCTTGGCAGAAAGTTTTCCATCCTTTGCCAAGTAATAGAGCTTTCCTGCCAGAGCATTCAAAGTTTCACTGACCAGATTCTTATCCGCCGCTTTAGTTGAAGACGTATCCAATCCGTTGCTCCCCGTCATCAATGTAATACGGGAACCATCCAATGCCTTGGATACCTTGAAATCGCCGCCGATCATTTGTTTTGGCGTGCTATTTTCATGGTTATAGTAAATGCGGCTGAAACCGCTGTATGTGCCGACTTCCACATCTGCCTTGTCCTTCATAGCGATGAGCCCCGCATGATCCGCGTCTTTTCCGCCGGTCAGGGTTGTCAGATGAGAAATACCGTCATAAGCCCCGTACAATCCGTTTGACGGACTCGGAAGCGTCGTTTTCCCGTTATTTCCTGCCGCATAAACGGCATCGGCGCGGGAAACCGCTTCATGATTCCAGGTCGCACCATTCTGGAGCCACAGGTTGATATCTCCCTGCTGTGATTTTCCGGTAGGCGTATTTTTATTCGTATTCGATACAACACCGCTCCAGGTGGAATCAGACGTCGTCAACCCCAGATTAATGGCACCATCACGGAAATAGTATGTATTATCTCCATTTCCATCATCTTTCGATGCATAGAGATTCCCCACCAGATTCACTTTATGGTCGGAGGCTCCGGTCACTTTGACTTTGCCGCCGGCATCCGTTTCAGTCTTTACATTCACATTAACAGTACCGCCAAAAGCACCCAATGCCAGGAATCCCCGTTCTCTACTCTTCGGCGTGATAATATTGACATCGCCATTCAAGGTAAGAACATTATCCAATGAATTCTGCCCTGCGACTTTATAATAAGCATCCGTTACCGCGCCGTTCCCTTTGACTGCCATATCTACATTGCCGTTGATCGTGATGGAACTGCCACCTTCTTTGCCAAGATAAATTCCTTCCGGCGCCCAGCGGCTTCCCATATAGGTAGGATAGCCGCCGTCTTCTCCGGTACCCTTAATACCCCAGAAATCATCGGAAGACTGGTCATTTCCGGTACCGCGCATGGTGACATTGCCATTGATGGTCAGTTTGGTCTTTGCCGCTTCTGCCGCCCCCATATGCCCCATAAAAATACCATCTACCATATATGCACCGCCGTTGACGGTCATATTCACATCGGAATTGACAGTAATATCATCTCCGTCTTCCAGATAGATTCCATAAGTTCCCATCATACCGGCTTCCGGTGTCTTCAGGTTCAACTGTTTCGCGTTAATAACCGCTTTTACATTCGGCGTCATTCCTATCGGCGCCCAATCACTGCCGCCGGTGGTAATATTGACTGTCTTTCCTGCAAAGTTATAAGCCAGGTTCTTGCTATTTCCGCCTATCTGACTGACAGATCTGCCGAATACCTTGGAATCCTTCTTATAATCGAAAGTAATCGGACCATTTGCATCAATAATGTCACCGCTCGGATCTTCTTCGGGCGTATAGATGTACTCACCCTGACCGGTCCCGTTCTTGAAAGATATATTGCCTGTCTTCTTTGCCACGGCGGATGTTGTCAATCCTTCAGCAATTTCTACTTTACCCGTAAGATTGGTTTCTCCATTTTTATACGCAGTATAAAACAGTTTATTCGCCAGTGCATTAAGGGTGGCATTTACCAAATTCTTATCTTTTGCCTTGCCAGAATTTGTATCCAATCCCCTGCTGTTGGTACGCATCGTAATACCGGAACCGGCTTCCGCATTAGCAATTATCGTATCTCCGCCGATCATTGTTGCAGGAGACGATGCCTCGTGATCATAAACAAGAATAGTGTGTCCGCTGTAATGATCAATAGTAATGGGATTACTGTCTTTCTGGGCAATTACACCTGCCTTAGCCGGCGTGGTGCCTCCTGCCACTTTTGTCACGCGGCTGCCTGCAAACAAACCATACTGGTCTTTCGCCGTCTGTCGGTTTTCCCATATTCCTCCGTCCGACAGATACAGATTCACAGGACGCTCGTCTTCATTATCAGAGACACCTGTCCACCGGGATTTACTGCTGCCCAGACCCAGATTAACAGTTCCCCCAGCTCCTAAAGAAATTGTGCCCTGCACAATGACATCCTTTCCATTGGATCCTGTTTTCGCATCATTCATCCCCATGGTAAAGGTACCTGAAGTAGCAGCCACAGCTATATAGCTGGCTTCCTCCCTGTCATCCGGCGTAAGGATTGTGCCTCCGGCAATGGTTACCGTATTTTTCTCACTGCCGCGCATATCTACGCCGACACCTTTGACCGCCATATCCACGTTGCCGTTTAAGGTGAACGAAGCACCGTCTTTATCATAGATATTGATACCTGTTGCCAGATATGTCTTTATGCTGCCATACCCGCCCTTTTGAGCCGCAGAAACACCATAGGCATCATTTCCGCTTCCCGTGCCTTTCATAGCCAGGTTACCGTTAATGGTCAGCGCGGAACCGCCGTTATACAGTTTGATTCCATTCGCAAAACCGTCTCCGCCCTGTTTGGCCAGGATAGACACATTGCCGGCAATGTCTGCCTTTCCGCCTTCATGGATATATATACCGTATACATCACCCACAGAAGATTTGGTATCGATGGAAATATCTTTTGCCACAGCGTCAATCTTTTTCTTCGTGTACATGCCTACAGCACTGTTGCGTTCTGTCTTATTCTCCGCATTCAGTTTCAGACTCTTATCTGCCGCATGAATCGTAATATCCTTATTGATCCCCACCACGGCGGCCACAGCCTTATGGTAGCCAAGATCTTCTGTCGTGGTATCTCCGTCATCGACAGTGACCGTATTCACCGCATTGGTAAAAGTATACACGTCATCTTTCAGCACATTGGCTTTGACATACTCCTGATCCTTATCGGCTTCTCCGGTGATAGGGGTACCGAAATCAGACGTAGTCTGTCCATGAGGGTCATCTTCTGCGGGGGTAAATTTATATTCACCTCTGCCCGTGACATCCTGGAAGCTCATATTTCCCGATACGATGGCAACCGATGCGGAACTTGCCGTCAGGCCTTCCGCAATTTCTACGGTACCTTTCAGATTATCTTTGATTGCCGCATTGTTATAACCGGTATAGTAAAGCTTATTCGCCAAAGCGTTCAGAGTTTCACTGACCAGATTCTTATCGGCCGCCTTGTTGGAATTGGTATTCAGACCGCCGTTCCCGGTTACCATTCTGACAACAGATCCCGGTTCCGCTTTTTTTATCAGCGTCCTGCCGCCAATCATCTCTTTTGGCTTTTCCGCTTTATGGTCATAGACAAGGATTGCATGACCGCTGTAATGATCTATATTGATGTCCCTGTCGTCGTTCTGTCTGATAATACCCGCGTGGGCCGCATCACTGCCGCCTTTGAAATAATCTATATGGCTGCCCATGTAAGAGCCCGTCACGGAAGCAGTCTTCTTATTATTCCAAACCGCATCATGGCTCAGATACAGATTGACCTCGCCGGCATCGCTGGAAAAACTCCTGTTATAATCGGTTACACCTGTCCATGAAGAATTCTTGCTTGCCAGCCCTACATTTACAACGGCCTTAGACCCTGATCTTCTTTCGGTGTAAATATTTCCCTGAAGCACAGTGTCTTCAGCTTTGGCAGCCGTTCCGTCCTCATTCATATTAATGAAAACAGTACCGTTCACGCCCTTAACAAGCTTTGAATTCCCCTGGGCATGTTCATCCATAGGCGTCAGAATCCTGCCGCTGCCAAGGCGCATAACGCCGCCTTTAGCGGTAGAATTGATGGCAGTCCCCTGAATTTTTACGTCCAGCGGCCCTTCAATAGTTAATTTGGCATTATTCCCGATATTGGCAATGGCAGTTACCGATATACCCGTTGTATCCTTGGCAGCTTTTACCGTTCTCCATTCATCGGCACCTGTACCGGCTATTTTCAGCCCGCCTTTAATGATAAGTTCCGCATTAGGTCCGCGGTTTGCCACGCCGTACGCCATTCTGCCTGAAGTAGACACCTTATCAATCACTACATCCCCGGCGACGGAAAGCTTACCGTTCTCGGAAACATAAATACCTGTAGCTTCTCTTCCATTCGTCTGATCTGCAGAAATAACCAGCGGTTTGTTTTTCTCCATATTGATGAAACTGATGCTCTTCTTGTTGCCGTCCGTCCCTTTTCCGACACGGACAGCCGCCGCCTTTGCAGATGCGGAAGAAGCCGCTTCCAGACGGAGTCCATGATTTGCCATGTCCACGGTGATTGAATCATCGCCGTTGTAAGCTGCACTGACATATCCATCTTCAGCATGGGTGTCATCAGCAGTGACCGTAGTTTCGCCTTTCAGCAGTCTGTCTTTGATGATCGGCCCGTCCAAAGGCTCTTCCGGTTCATATACATAGGTGCCCTGTCCGTTCTTGTCAGCAGCCGTATCTGTCCTGAAAGCAATATCCCCACTTGCTGAAACAGAAGAGGAAGTCAACCCTTCCGCAATTTCCACAGTGCCTTTCAGCTTTGTGTCACCTTGCGCATAAGACATATAGTAGAGCTTATTTGCTAAACTGTTCAGCGCTTTTCCCGCCGCCGTTTTATCGGCCGTATTGATTCCGCCTGCACCTGTGCGCAGCGTGATGGAAGATCCTTCTTCCGCTGTCTTGATTCTGAAATCACCGGCGCTGTAATTTTCAGCGGCAGAACCGTCTCCAGTATGGTCATAGAAAACAAGAGTGTGTCCGCTGTAATTATCTACAGTAATGGGCTTGCTGTCTTTCTGATAAATATACCCTTTATGCACTGCGTCACTGCCGCCATGAAGCTTCATTAAATAGCTGCCGTTATAGACAGGATTCTTACCGGCAAGCGTCGTAGTAGTCACATGAGACTGCTGCTCATTCGTCCAGGTGGCCCCGTTTTGCAGATACAGATCAAAATTCCCGATATCATGCATCGTATTCCCGCCGCTGCCGTAATTATCATTGTACTGTTCATACGCTGCCACACCGGTCCAGGACGAATCCTTATCTGTCAGCGCCACATGAAGATTTCCTCTGTGCTGCCAATCTGCCAGCTGGCCTCCGCTGTACTCAATAACTTTCTTTCCATACTGCCCTGTAACATACATATCCCCGATAATATTGGTTCTTGCGCTTCCTGGCGCACCATTTTTCATGTTGATATTGACCGTTCCTTTTTCCACACGGGCCGCATAGAAATTATGGGATTTATCCGCATCCGCTGCTGTAGAAATAGTACCGCCGCCGACAGAAATTACACTGTCCGCGCCCGCAGTATGCAATGCCGATCCTTTAAAACCGGAAATATTCACCGGTCCCGTAACGGTCATGGAAGTATTATCGCCGGTCATCCGGATCCCGGATACGCCGATATACCGTCCCTGCTTCTCCGCTTTATCACCGTCCACATTTGAAATGGTAAGGGAACCGTCAATCACCGCTTCACTTCCGCTGCCCTGGAACGCAATACCTGCGGCGGAACTGCCTTTGGTATGCACCTTGGCAATCTCCACCGGTCCCGTTATATTCAGATGGGAATTCCCCTCAAGGAAAATGCCGTTGGCAGCACGGGTATTTGTATTGGTGGAAGTGATGCCGATTTTCTTTCCCGCATCATTTTTTACAGTAATATAATCATTATTTCCCACATAAACGGCATCAGCAATCTTATTGTCGCTTTCTGCCGCCACATTTAAATTGAATCCATTCATATCCACAATCATCGGATTGGTCTTCGTCGTAGGTGTGGACTCATTGTACATACCGCTGACCACATTTCCCTGCTTTGCATTCGGCGCAGTGCCTTTTGCATTGCGGTCAGCCGTTTCTTTTTCCGGCCCGGTAATTGGCCCGACAATCTCATCTTGCGCCGGTGTATAGAGATACTGCCCCTGTCCGTCTTCTTTTTTGAAAGTCACATCTTCCATACGTTTGGACAGGCTGGAAGCCGTCAGCCCCTCGGCAATTTCCACTTTACCGGCAAGATTGGTTTCCCCATTTTTATACGCAGTATAAAACAGCTTATTCGCCAGCGCGTTCAGCGTCTCGCTGGCCAGATTCTTATCTGCTGCTTTGGATGAATCCACATTCAGTCCCTTGCTGTCGGTAATCAGATTGATTCCCGATCCGGGCTGCGCTTTAGTCACGGTAAAAGTCCCGCCGAGGATATCCGTGGGTTTCTCTTCTTTATGACCATAGTATATATTGGTGAATCCCTTATAATCGTCTACGCGGATATTGATGCCTTCGCTGTCTTCATCCTCTCCGGGTTTCTGGAAAATATGTCCCGCCTTATCGGCGCTTTCCCCGCCGACCAGCCGTTTCAAATGGCTTTCCGAAAAATCCTCTCCGAAATAAGCATCAGGCGGTTCGCCCCAGGCCTCATTCGTCCAGGAAGCGCCGTTCTGCAGCCACAGATTAATTTCCCCAAAAAATTTCTTGCCACCGGCGTCATTGCCTTCATCTTTAAACGCATTGTATGCGACCCCCGTCCAGCTGGAATCGGGCGTAGCCAGCCCCAGATTGACGCGGGTATAAGGCTCCGGCTCATTCACATTGATCGCGCCGGCAGATGCGCCTACATTTCCTTTGATCGTAACTTTGGAATTACCGGCTCTGACAGGCACCTTATTTTCGTCCCGCTCCATATTCATCGTGGTGGTGGCGCACTCCGCCAGCAGTGCGTAATACCCCTTGGTATTATCTTTATTGATTTCTATATTTCCGCCCTTGAAATAAATATCCGAATGGCCGCCATTGGCAAATACGCCGTTGGCATTCACCTTCAGATCCACCAGTCCGTTAACGGTCAGCTTCGGTCCCATCTGGAGTGTGTAATTATTTCCGGCATAGATGGCAGAGCCGCCATAATAGCTGAAACCGCCGTCATCTTCCACATAGACCGCCCAGGGGTTCTTTTCATCATGGGTATTCATGGTTACGTTCCCATTGACAGTGGTTTCCGCATTGCCGCACAGATACATGCCCAGGCCGTAATTAGCGCCATGAGCCCTGATATCCATATCCCCATTAATCGTCAGCTTGTACGGCGTATCCTTATTCGTTCCGTTCTGTCCGCCTACACGGATTCCTTCAGCGCGACTTTTCGTATTCCCTGCATTAATAAATATCTTTTTTGCAGTAATCGTAGTCCCCTGCAATGACTCTATCTCAATCGCATGAAGCTCTAATTTCTTATTATTTCTTTCCGCATTAAAAATTAAAGTCTGTCCCGATGCATCAATATTTACAGGATGGCTTAAATCTCCTATCTTTATACCATTAGCGGTATTAATTATTGCATCTGTAGTAAACAGATAATTTTCCCCATTATCCTTTAAAATCTTTCGATTTACATAAATGTCATCTTTATCTTTCTCCCCGGTAATACCATTTGTAAGCTGTATCGCATCAGGATACTTCTTTTCCATGTCTTCTAAGAAATCAGCACGAACATCATGATACAAACCAAGACTGCCAAGTAATGACAACGTAACTGCCGCCGTCAGAAACCGTTTCCCCGATTTCCATTTTGAATACTCTTTCATAACCTGCTCCTCCGTTTTTCCATTCATCAGAAAATATGAAATATATGCACTGCTTCTATCCCCGCTTCTCTGCTATAGAGGATTATCTCCGGCCGGAACCGTTATGATGCCTGCCGTTCTGCCATACTATTTCCGCACCGCCTTTCTCAGAACTCGCACCGGAAACCGGCATTCAGCTGCCACTCCCGTTTCCAGTCTCCACCAAATCCCCTTGTCACATCTATATAAATACGACTTACAGGTGACAGATTATATGTGCCGCCTATTGTCAGTTCCGCCCAAGTGTCTTTCAAGTCATAGCTGGTTTCCTTGGTGCCTCCGTCAGCAGCGTAATAGGATGCTTTAATCCTGCCGCCGAATTCATGGGCAATGTCCGCCCTCATGTATAAATCTCCGAAAGAACCGGCACGTCCCGCTTCAACGCCTGCTCTCGCCACATAACTGTCAAAAGATTGCCCCTTTACTGTCATGACGGCATTTTTATTGGAAACATCGTATTCATCAGGCTCCAAATGCGCCCAAGTAAACTGGATCTGCGGCTGCCAGTAGAAATCTCCCATACCGAAACGCTTTCCATATCTCCCTGCCACGCTGTAACCTCTGGCAGCAGATGATCCGGTAAACTGATTCCCCCCTCTGTCATACAGGGTAAATTCATTCTTTATATACCCGCCTTTGACGATCATATCCACAAAGGCTCCCCGGCCGAGATCTTTTGAACCGTAGAGCGAAAGGGCATACAGTTTGCTGTCGCCTCTGCCGCCAAAATCATATTTGCCCTTTCCATCCCTGTAATCCAGAGATATGCCGGCACGCCAGTTATTGGGGTAACGGCGGTCATACCCGGCTTCGCCTGCCCAATAGTTTTCTTTTATCCCGATATCGTTTCCATCATACTTCCATCTTCCGCCATAAACCCGTCCCCATGCGCCTTCCATGCCGTTTCGATAGCGGAGCATGTCCAAACGGAGCATTCCCTGCATAGCGTTATCTCTCCACTCCAAAGAGGAACCGGTCAATACGCTGCGTCCGCCTTTCATCAGCGCCGTCTCATTATCCCCATGGACAATCGGTGGAACCGGCGGTGTCGGTGGGTTCGGATTCGGATTCGGATTCGGATTCGGGTTCGGATTCGGATTCGGATTCGGGTTTGGATTCGGATTCGGGTTTGGATTCGGATTCGGGTTTGGATTCGGATTCGGGTTCGGTGCTGATCCTTTTTCTACATATCCCTGCCCGTGGTTGTCTTTCTTATACTTCATATCCGCTAATTTGGCAGATGCTGATGACGCGGTCAGCCCTTCCGCGATTTCTGCCTTACCCGCCAGATTACTCTCGCCGTCCACGGATCCCTCATAATATATCTTCCCCGCCACCGCGTTCAATGCTTTCCATACAGCATCATCATTATTCATATCAATACCTGCGTTATTAGTGGATACCACAATTCCCGAACCGGCAGCTGCTTTCTTTATCCGGAAATCACCTCCGCGGTAAGATGCGGTCGTACTGCCATCTCCCTCGTGAGTATAAATAACTTTGACATGTCCGCTATAATTCGTCACGTGGATTTCCGATACTTCTTCAGGATAAATGATGCCTGCCTTATCGGCGGAGTTTCCGCCCACCAACTGGTTCACATGGGATACTCCGTCATATTTCCCATAGTGGAATACGCTCGGTTGGGGCATTTTTTCTACCTGAAGCCCATTGGTCCGCGATGGAGAGCTGTGTTTCCATACGGCTCCATTCTGCAGCCAGAGATTTACTTCTCCTGCCTGATCAGATCCGCTGTTGTCCACCACACCGATCCATTGGGAATCACTGTTTGCCAAAGCCAGATTGATACGGCCGTTCTGGAAAAAGTAAGGCTGTCCGTTGTGGTCTTTATCATCCCGCATGGCAATGATATTCCCCTTGATATTCACTTTATGGGAAGCCGCATCCGCTCCTGCCATATTCACATTGATAGTGCCGCCGTAACTGGCAAGGGAATAAAAACTTTCTCCCGTGCTTGATGGCGTCACTATGGTCACATTCCCCTTATTGGCATTAATAACGGCGATATCATAGTCATCCATGCCGGCAGATTTATAATAAGGATCTGTCTTCATGGCAGCTCCGCGGACAGCCAAGTACACATCGCCGTTGAGATCAATGGAGCTGCCGTCCGACATATCCACATCGACCCCGGTCGGCTGCCAGCGGGCACCGGTATATTCATCCGCCCATCCCGGAACATGGCCGTCCGGCCCGTAACCGCCATGTATTTCCGCCGCATTGACTCCCCATTTCGCGTCCCGGGAAGAGGAATCCGGAGGTTCTCCAACGGCTGCTGGATCCCCTATATATACGTTGCCATTGACAGTAATGTTCGCTTTGGCCCCCGTACCGGTGCCGGCACGCATCATGTAAATACCGTCGGCAAAACAGCTGCCTCCGTAAGTCTTAATCTGCAGGTTCCCGTTTATGGTCAGCCGGCTCCCGTCAGATGCGAGAATCCCCGCCCCCTGCGAATTTCCTGCTTCGCTGCTGGAAGTATCAATGGACAGCGTTCCTGTCCCGTCACCCACGGTGACAACGGATGTCGTTCCTTTCCCCGGCGTAATACCCTCAGCGTGATAAGTGCCGTGGATACTGATTTTTGATCCGTCTTCCAAGTTATACTTATTAACACCGTTTTCCACTTTATAGGCACTTCCGAAAGTTGCCTTATCTTTTTTTGCCTTGGTCGTGATTCCGGAAGTATAAACCGGCGCCGCCAGCACATCCGAAACTGCTCCGGTGCCGCTAATAAGCAATGCTGCTATACCGGCTGCCAGCCACTTTTTTCTGCCATACACATATTTCATCATTATCCCGCCTTTTCTCCACTACAACGATCTATGCCTTACACTTCCATCTTCACGCCGAACAGCCATGTGCGCCCTGGCATGGAATACCATGTTCCCGGCGTATGGTCGCTCCAGATGACATCTGTATGCTCCGCCCAAAGTTTATCGAAAATATTATTGATTTTCAGATAGAAATTAAAATCTTTTCTCGGTTCATAATTAAAGCTCAAATTATAAATTCCGTATTTATCGTTCGGCCACCCTTTCAAATCACTGTTTACCGGGTTCTTTCTCCGGATAAAATAGAATCCGTCCAGACCTCCGGTGAACTTCTTATTGTGATAGATCATGTCAAAAGTAAGTTTATCTTTCGGCGAATATCCGAGAGAAAAATTATCCCCGGGAACATTGGAGTACAAATGCGCCCATCCTACATTGGCGCTCCATTTACTCCCGATCTGCGAAATCAGCTGGGCATTCCATCCTCTTGAAACACCCTGATTAAAGTTTTTATATTTTTTTGATGAAGTATCATATCCGATAGATTGTTCATCTTTTGTTCTGAACCAGTTAAAGGTAAACATGGTCTTATCGCTGAATACATGGCTGTAGCCGACGGTATCCGTATATCCATAAGCAGGTCTGACCTTGGCATTTCCATACTGGGGAATATAAAGAACATCAAGCCCCGGCAGAATGTAGAAATCATTGCGTCCCGCATACACTGTATCCTTAGGTGTAATTTCATAGCTCAAACGATAGCTTTTGGATGTATGACTGGAAAAATCGGCAGTGTATTGATCTGTCTCAGGGCGGTCATGCCGCAGGCCTCCGGAAAGAGACCACCGGGGCAGGAAATTCCAATCTTCCTGTATATAAAAAGAATAATTTTCATACCAGTGGTTCGTTTTGACCGGATTCCCATTTACGTCAAATCCTGCCGCCCGAAGAACATTGTCCCTTCCCTTTGAATAATCCACACCAAAAGTCAGTCGGTTCCATTCATCATGGAAGCTCACCTGCTCGCCGATGATGTCATAAGTATAGTCGCTGCTTATCCCCCAATTGGACTGCGCATTCATGTCATAATCCTGAAAATAATTTGTCTTTACTTTATTCCGGCGGTAAGTAAACTGGTTATCCCAATGCTTCCCGATGGATATCTTATCCTGCAGAGTCAGCATATCGGACTTATAATCGCCATGATACCGGTTTGAATACACAAAATCATATCCTCTATATCTTGACTTCATTTTGTCATAACTTAAGGAAAGAGAATGTTTATCAGTAAAATCATAAGCAAATTTCACTCCGTCCGATAAGGTATGGGTGTGCCCGGGCCATAGCCTTCCGTCACCGGATTTGGTATCACCTATCAGCAGTTTGTCATAATAGGCCATGTAGGAAAACTTCCCTACTCTCCCCATAGTGGTCAGCTTATATATTTCCCGTCCGCCGGTTCCTCTGGCTATATCCACGGTCGTTTTCTTTTCCCCGGGATTCTTGGTGATGATATTGATCACACCGCCTTTGGCGCCACTTCCATACAACGCGCCGGCACTGCCGCGCAGCACTTCGATACGTTCGACATTGTCCATATTATTCAGCAGAGAAGAATACATATACCCTGAATTATTCGCGCCGTTGAAATCGGTTACACGTACGCCGTCCACAAGCAGTATAATATCCTTGCTTCCATTAATCCGGATCCCGCTTAAATTGGCATTCAATCCATTTCCGCCATAATTCAGATACTGTGTCCCCGGAACTGTACGCAGCGCATCTTCCACGGTATTCAGATGGAGTTTTTCAATCTGCCGGCTCGTAACTACACTGATATCGGCCCTGGCATCCACCAAATTTTCATTCATGCGATTCGCTGTGACAACAACGGGCGCCATCTCAAAAACATACTCCTCTGCCAGCGAAGGGTATGCCATGCTTCCGGTTAAAACTGCTGCAGCCGCCATTACCAATGTCTTCTTCATCCTGATTCTCCTCATAACTAAAAGAATATAAAACAGATATGCGCCGCTTCCGCGGCATTTCCCCGCACACAAAAAATTTATTTTTAATTTTTAACTTATGGTACGCTCATACCATAAATTTATAAAACGAGACATAAGAAAGATACATAGAAGACTTCTGCCATACCAAAAATACAGCACCAGCTTCCTATGCATTAACTCATGCCTCGCAAGTTACGCCAATCTCATAGAAAGCAGGTGGCACTCTGACTCAGTTCCTCATCCTGCGGCCCCTCTGTGAAAGGCTTGCAGCCGCAAAACTCCCTCTACAGTTGCGGGACAGTTCCGGATTCTAACCGGATTCCCCACGACTGCTTTCCTTATATAATTTTGTGTGATTCCTACATGCAGGATATAAGGGTTAAATTCTTAATGTTTAAACCCATTTGCTTTAAGAATACCCACTTTTATAATATCACTATGCCATATTTTTTACAATATACAGCTAATATTTCTATCACTTGGTGACAATACATAATTTATTTATTCCTTAATAGTAAGGATCTGTAATCAAAATCAAGTTTTATACAACACCGCTATTGTACTTGAATGTGCTGTATAACAGAATATAAGATTCCCGATTTTGAAAACCAAGCTGTATTCTTCGGTTTCAATTCCTTATTCCCAATGTTCATACATTCATCAAAAAAGAGCTGTGGGAACAAGAAATCATTCACAACTCTCTTTTAATCATCGGTCTGTAAAATTTTTTGAAATACCAAATCTTTGTAACATGGGACAGAAAATGCTTTATGCCGGATTGATCATTCCGCATATCGTATCTGCTTTTTATTTTCCTATCCCGCTTTTTTTATCCCACCATCTTCGCATTCTTATATTCTTCAGGAATCGCAAGCCCCAAAGTTTCCGCCGATTTCTTATTGATGATGACTTCCAGCACTTCAGGATCCTCTACGGCAGTATCCTGTGTTTTGATTTTCCCGTCAAGCACATCCGCCGCCATGTGTCCTGCCTGTACACCAGACTTGTAGAAATCTACGGAGAGCGAGCCGAGCGCGCCGTCTTTCGCCATGCTGTCCGCACCTACGAATACGGGAATCTTCGCGGGATCCGTCACCTTGACCAAAGTGGGAATGGAAGAAGCGATCACGTTATCCGTGGGAACATAGATGAAATCCACCTGCCCTACCATGGATTCCGCTGCCTGCTGAATATCATTAACGGAAGAAACGGTCCGTTCCACCACAGTAAGGCCGAGGGACGCCGCATGGGCTTTCGCCTGGTCTGCCTGGATCTGGCTGTTCACTTCGCTGGAGGAATAAATCAGTCCAAGACGTTTCGCCGCGGGAAGGAACTTAAGTCCCATATCCACCTGCTTCTCCACAGGGCCGCGGTCATTGACGCCGGTCACGTTCGTTTCCGGCCGGCTGTTCGATTTTACCAGTTTCGCCGTTTCAAAATCAGTAATGGCGCACCCGATAATGGGCAGGTCATGAATTTCATTGGCTACCGCCTGTGCGGCAGGTGTGGAAATCGCGCAGATAAGATCAGGACGATTGGACTTGAAACGGGACGCAATAGTCTTTAAATTTGACTGGTCTCCCTGGGCATTCTGCTGGTCTACTGAAATTTTGTCCGCTCCGTAGCCCCTTTCCTTCAAGCCGTCAAGGAATCCTTGATTGGCCGCATCAAGAGAACCATGCTGCATCACCTGCACCACAGCAATCTGTTTCTTCCCGTCAGTCGTCTTCTTCTCTCCGCCACTGTTTCCTCCGCAGCCATAGAGCAAAGCTGTTGCCACCACTGCCGCTGCCGTAATTTTCATCCATTTTTTCATTTGAGAGCCCTCTCTTTCTACTGCACTTCTATCCTATAAAAAATGTCCCCTGCCAATTGCAAGGGACGACGGGACTCATCGCGGTACCACCCTGTTTATCTGATGAAAAACAAAAAAGGCGGCACCCAAGGGACGGATATTCCGTGGTACCACCCTACTTCATCAGATCAACTCTCAGCTGCTTAACGTGAGCCACTCCGGCAATGCCTACTGTTATTTCAGCAAAGCAGTTCAGGAAAGAACTTCGACTTCCTGCCCGCACCGATTTTCACCATCCATCGGTTCTCTGCGCCGGGAAAGGAAATTTACTTTTTTCCGTCAACACTTTTAAATATTGTGATTATTTTAGCGAATGAGGATTTCCTTGTCAATAGTTTTAAAAAAATATTTTAAATTTGAGCGACCCTCTTTCTTTAGCAAATGGCAGCAGTCACAGGACTGACAGGGATGGTAAGCTGTCATCAGAGTAACAGATTCTTCGCTTTGTATCATATTGCTGCCTCCCTGCTTTCTCATACGGTATTCTTGCCAAAGCTCTGAATGACGATTTTGGGAAAGCTCGTCACTAACAATGGGGAACGGAAAGTGTCATAATGAGGGTAAATATTAAGCATCACTATGATGGAAAACGTTAAGCGTCATCCCGAGCACGAGCGAAGGATCTATAGCCGCAGTGAGGAAAACGGTAATACGTCAGCAGAAGTAATAGATTCTTCACTCTGTGCCACTA
>PPYF01525383.1_pt1 | contig 24682 bp, 14 predicted proteins | sample 1559871 | NCBI WGS metagenome assembly PPYF01 (sample SAMN08240021, study PRJNA423297) | Human gut metagenome, whole genome shotgun sequencing project. | reverse complement strand
TTATCTGCTAATTCAGTGATGAGAGGACGTTTAGACGCAAGAAGGACGCTGAAGAGCTTAGTTGCGGATTTGAGGATTACATAAAACCATCCATACTTTGTTTTGATGATTGATTTATTTCACTCTATTGTGTAATACTCATATGGTACCTGATATACCTAGATGCTACCATGCTTGATTTTTTATTACGGAAAAATATTGAATATGTTTGATATTAACAAAGTATACGTAGCATGATTCTAAACCATGGTACTAGATGAACTTGGTGAACCCATCATCGGTGCGAACATCGTAGAAAAGGGAACTACCAATGGTACTATCACTGACATGGACGGTAACTACAGCCTTACCGTAAATGATTTAAAAAAGGCTGTTCTTCAAGCATCCTTTATTGGTTATAACACGATCGAAGAGAGTGTTAAAGGACGTAGCACGGTAGAGATTAAGTTATCTCCATCCGTAGTAAACTTAGGAGAGGTCGTGGCGATCGGTTACGGTACGCAGACCCGTAGGGAGATCACAGGATCCGTGGCGAACGTATCCGAAGAAAGTTTTAACAAAGGTATCACACGTGACGCTTCCGACTTGTTGCAAGGCAAGGTAGCTGGTTTGACGATCACTTCCGGCTCCGGTGATGTGACGCGTGGATCTACGATGCGTTTGCGTGGTACATCCACGTTGCAGAACGACCAAGGTCCGTTAATCGTTATCGATGGTATTCCCGGTGGTGATATGTCGACGGTAGCTCCTTCCGATATCGAGTCTATCTCCGTCTTGAAAGATGCCTCCTCCGCCGCTATCTACGGCTCTCGTGCCGCTGGTGGTGTAGTATTGATTACGACCAAGAGAGGTTCTGGCTCCAAGACACAAATCAGCTATGATGGTTATGTTGCCTTTGATCTGATGGCCAATAAGCCCGATTTAATGAATGCGGACGAATGGAGAGGTTACGCAAATAGCAAAGGTCTAGACTATAGCGTATACGACCAATATGGTGCCGACACAGATTGGTTTGATGAACTGACTCGTACCGGAGTTTCTCAGAACCATTCAATCTCTTTGTCTGGTGGTGGTTCTAAGAACAACTATCGTGCGTCCTATACCTATTTGGATCGAAATGGTATCATGCGCGATAACGATATGCAACGCCATAGCTTCCGCTTCCAGTTCCAGCAGCGTGCGATCAATGACCGTTTGCGTATTGGTTTGGCTGGATCTGCTACCTTGACAGACTCACATGTTCCGAATGGTGACAACTTCGTGTTGGCATACAGCATGTTGCCTGTTTACCCAGTTTATAACGCTGATGGTTCTTACTTCACGAAAGTTAATGCGGAGTATGACCAAGGTAATCCTGTTCAAAACCAAAATCTGAACGAGCGAAAAAACAGCAACGTTTATTTTTATGGTGCCGGTGATATCCAATTTGAGATTATCAACGGATTGAACATCAAGGCAAATTTATATAAGAGCCGTTTCTCTAATGAGTATAGCCGCTATGACGACTCTCGTACGACGGTCGGACAGGGTAATAATGGCTTTGCGCAAAAACGTAATCGGGCATGGGATCGTAACTTGATGGAGTGGACTTTGGACTACAATAAGTCTTTTGGTGCGGACGAAAAACATAAATTGAATGCGATTCTCGGTTACTCTTGGGAGGATAACACATATTCTTATTTCTTCGCTCAAAACCGCAACTTTTTGATCAACGATTTGTCATATAACGCTTTGCAATCCGGAGCCGGATTAAAGACAGGCGACGTTGAGTCTGGTAAGAACTACTACAAATTGATCTCTATGTTCGCCCGCGCTCACTATAGCTATGACGAGCGTTATATGATTACGGCTACCGTCCGTCGAGATGGTTCCTCTAAGTTCGGTGCGAATCATAAATGGGGTACGTTCCCCTCTGTTTCCGCAGCTTGGGGTATCTCACAAGAGGCATTCATGCAAGACGTAAACTGGATCAATGACTTGAAGTTACGTGCGGGCTACGGTGTTACCGGTAACCAAGATGGTTTACAGCCGTATAAGAGCATGGAGCTTTATGGCATGTCCGGTATCTATTATGACAATGGTAATTGGGCTACATCTTATAAGATTTCCCAGAATGCCAACCCGGATTTGAAATGGGAGTCTACGGCTATGTTAAACATCGGTTTAGATTTCTCTTTGTTCAATGGCCGTTTAGGTGGTACAATCGAATGGTATGACAAACGTACATCAGACATGCTTTATACTTACAAGGTTCCGACTCCTCCGTATGTTTACGACCGTATGCAAGCCAATGTAGGTGATATGAAAAATACAGGTATCGAGGTTTTGTTAAACTTAGATGTGATCCGTAACAAGACATTCAACTGGAATATGTCATTGAACTTGTCCCACAATAAGAATGAAATCACGAAGTTGTCAAGCGATCTTTATACGACAGACCGTATTTATACAGGCGATCCATGGATCCGTGGTGCTTCCGGCGTAACTTCTCACGTAGTAGAGGAAGGCCGTCCCGTAGGACAATTCTTCATGCTGGAATGTACGGGTATCAAGGACGGAAAATATATCATTACGGATTTGAACGGTGATGGTGAGATCTCGGACGATGACCGCACATACGTAGGAGACGCACAACCAGACTTGACATTTGGATGGCAAAATAATTTCACTTGGAAGAACTGGGATTTCAGCTTCTTCTTCCGTGGAACGATCGGCAACAAGGTATTGAACAACCCGCGTGCGGCTTATGCGAATAATACGTACTTGATCGGTACAAACGCATTAGATGATGAATTGACTTATACGATGAAAGAATCTTCTCGCGTATGTTCTTATTATTTGGAGAATGGTTCGTTCATCCGTTTGGATAACTTGGCCTTAGGTTACACCTTCGATACGAAGAAGATTAATTGGTTGGATAAAGCTCGTCTTTATTTCGCCGCTCAGAACTTATTCGTAATTACTGGATACAAAGGTTTAGACCCAGAGGTTGAATTGTTCCGTGGTGAATCTTCCGATACGGATGCTGGTTTGTCTCCGGGTATTGAGCCTCGTCAATTCTTCCCGAAGGCACGTACCTTCACATTGGGTGTTAATTTAACTTTCTAAATTAAATCGTTATTAATTATGAATAAAAAATCAATTATATCATTATTTACTGGTGCTGCACTAATGTTTTCCATGCCCTCCTGTACGGATTTGGATGAAACGGTGTATGATAAGATTCCAGCAGAAAACTTCGGTAAAACCGATGGTGAAATCAATTCGATCATTGGCCCTGCATACAATACATTTAAAAGATATTTCTCTGACGCATGTATTGCTTTATCGGAATGCTCAGGAGATATGGCGGTCGTACCTACCCGTAAAGGTGGTGACTGGTATGATGGTGGTCAGTATCGTGAGTTACACATGCACGCATGGACTGCGAATACCTCAGCCGTGAAAAACGCATGGTCAAGATCTACGGAAGCGATCTCTGCTTGTAACTTAATTTACGAGACTATTAGTACTTCCGCATTGGAAGAATCCGCAAAAGCTAGAGCGTTAGCGGAAATCCGCGGTGTACGTGCGTTCTGGATTTATTACCTGATGGATAATTGGGGAAATGTTCCATTGAGTATAGATTACAATGACACAGAACTGCCCACTTGCAAAACAAGGAAGGAAGTTTATGATTGGTTGGTTAAAGAGGTAAACGAGATCAAGGACTTGCTTCGTGAAGATGTTTCTGACGCTAGTTATGGAAAATTCACGAAAGGTGCCGCTTATACCTTATTGGCAAAGTTGTACCTAAACGCAGAGGCTTGGGGCGTAGACTCTCCTCGATATAAAGAGGCCGCTGACGCTTGTGATGTCGTGATGGGGCTTCCTTATATATTAGAGGCTAACTGGAAAACAAATTTCCAAGTAAATAACCAACAATCAAGAGAAGCTATCTTGGCTTGCTGCTTTAGTGCGAACGATACGGAATGGCAAAATCAATTACATTACCGTACTTTGCACTATAAAGATAATATACCTCTTGGAGCTACTTTCAGCGCATGGAACGGTATTTGCGCACAGCCGGATTATGTATTGCTATTCGACAAGGAAGATCCTCGCTATGAAGGCTCTTTCTTAGTAGGTCCAAGTATCGACCCTGCTACTGGGAAAGTGTTGATCACGGCACACGACCGTCCTTTGATACACACTCCGGAAGTTACAGTTATCCCCGGAACGGAACGTGATGGTACGATTTGGGGTGACGTGAACCAAGAAGACGGCGCTCGTTGTAACAAATGGACTTTCGATAAGTCCTTAACTAATGCGATGGAGAATGATTTCCATATTTTCCGTCTGGCTGATGTATATTTGATGAAAGCAGAGTGTTTGATACGCACAGGAGGCAACAATGCGGAGGCTACACGTTTGGTCAATGCGGTCCGCGAACGTGCTTACGGTAACTCTAACCACAATTACGCATCCGTAGATCTAGAAAAGATCGCCTTAGAACGTAAGTTCGAGTTGGCATGGGAATGCCACGCACGTCAAGACAATATTCGCTTTGGAACTTTCCAAAACGCTCGTTGGCTGAAATCTGAAACGAAAGGGAAAGACTACATGAATATCTTCCCGATCTCTCAAGACGCATGGCAAACGAACCAGAACTTAAAACAGAACCCGGGTTATCCCGCATTCTAAAATATTCTATGGGCTAGATGAGACTTTTTAGGTTTCGTCTAGCCCTTTTTGTATAATCTTAAAATAATACGAACATGAAGAAGTATTTGATTTTACTTGCGATGTTACTCGTCGCCGTTGCGAACTATGCGGAAAAGCCCGCTAATTATGTGGAAGCCTCCCAAGAAGCGTATAGAGCTTCTGACCCTCTGATGCTAGAAGGATATTTTACAGGTGATACTTTCTCCGGGCAGATTGAGTTGATGACCGCAAACCAGATTCCCGGATACAATACACCCACAAGGCTTACAATTGTCGTAAGTAATCCCGTATTATCTTCCTATAATTGGTCTGTCTCCGGTAATGGTATATCATCTTATATCTCTGATAGCCATTTATGTGAAATATTCTTCAAGACAGGAGGATCACGTGGCTGTACGGTTACTCTATCAGGTCCTCTTGCGTCTACCGGTCAACAGGTGACAAAGGTTTTCGGATTCTATTGATGTTGAAAGTGAAGACATTCTTAGAAAGTAATGCCCCGTCACCAACTTATTCGTAAGTCTGTGACGGGGCGTTGCTTGTTTTGTATCTTCTATTATTCTATTGGATATTTGTCAATACCATAGACCTTTTTTATATGAGGATCAATGTAGTAGATTCTTTGCCTCTTCTTGTCCCCCGATCTTGAATATTGCGCTCTTACCTACTAGGCGTTTGAAAGAATGAACGTGTGCCCAAATGCTTATGGGCATTAGGGGAGCGTTACAGTATGTCCGATACCCTATCTGTCAGGAACTACCGCTCCATCCTCTCCTTCTCCTTTATCAACCCATTCCGATACGCATAAAGCAGTTTCTCCAAGTCCTTGATCTGGCTTTGAAGATCCGCACCCTTATCCGTATCTTTCACCATCTGGCGATGGGAGCTTAATTCTACCACGATCGTGGTGGATTTGATATCCAAGCCTTCCTCGATCGCTTTCGCCCGGGATTCGAAGGGTTCGTGTTGCACAAGCTGGAAACCACGGGAGTGATATACTAATGTATAGCCCGCAATACCGGTTTCCAAATGATACGGACGGGAGAAACCGCCATCGATTACTAACATCTTGCCATTCGCCTTGATGGGATTCTCACCTTGATTGGAACGGACAGGGACATGTCCGTTGATGATATGCCGATGCATACCGGTCACCCCAAACTCATCCAATATCCTATCACAAATTTCCTCTTGCTCTCGTAACGTATAATAAGCGCCTTTTTCCTCCTTATGAGTCTCGGCCTCTTCGATAAAGGCACGCTCGAAAGTAGCCATCTTGCTTTTATCGAATAACGGAGAGTCCTTGCCGCCCCAAAGATACCAGATATAATCATGCGCATATTCCACTTCTTCCTGCTCCCCGGTCTTGAAATAAGCCGTACGGATCAGTTGGTCTACACGGTCCAACAAAGCACGGCCCTTATAATCCTGCCCCAAGATACGTACTGACTTAAACGTCCCATCCGGATTCATCGGGATAGAGGCATGAAACAGTAAATTGGAATTACAAACCTGATACATTCCCCCATGCCGGAAGAAACAACGCATATGCTTTTTCATCTTCTCGCTGCTCTCAAAAGAATGCAAGATCTTTCGGATCAAATCCTCCTCCTCAATAGAAAGACGATACGGATCTTTCGGGTCTAAAGTAGGCCAGTTAGTATCTTTAAGCATATAATCCTTTCCATCGATATGAACCACTCCCCGCTTCAGATCGATATGGTGCAACAACATCCGGTCATCCATCTCAAACTCCGGACGACGGCGGATGATCTCACCCTCCAGCTTGAACTGGATGATGGTGATCGCCTTGTGCATCTGGGCGATCAAACGGGTGGTCTTCTCATCCATTGCATTATCGGCGAACTTTGTTTTCGGCATGAATAACGCACAAGGATCATCCCCGTACGCCTCCATCGCGAAAGTGGCCAACGGCAAAAGATTGATGCCATATCCATCTTCTAAGGTAGCCATATTACCAAAGCGTAAACACATACGAATCACGTTGGCGATACTTACCAAATTACCGGAAGCGGCTCCCATCCATAAGATATCATGATTACCCCATTGAACATCGAAATTATGGTAATCGCAAAGGATATCCATGATCAGATGAGCGCCCGGACCCCGATCGTAAATATCGCCGATGATATGTAACAGGTCGATTGTCAACCGTTGGATCAAGTTACACATAGCGATAATGAAATCGTCCGCACGTCCCGTGGAGATGATCGTACAAATAATCTGATCCACATAAGCGGATTTATTCGGCTCTACGGAAGACTCGTGCAATAACTCCTGAATAATATAGGAGAACTCCTTGGGTAAAGCCTTACGTACTTTCGAACGGGTGTATTTGGAGGACACGTTCCGGCAAACACGTACCAATTGATTCAAGGTCACTTGGTACCAATCTTCCAGATCTTGCTCTTGACTCTTGATCAGTTCCAGCTTATCCTCTGGATAATAAATCAAGGAACAAAGCTCCTTCTTCTCGGATTCCCGGAGCGTATTACTGAAAATCTCGTTCACCTTGCGCTTTACGGCACCGGAAGCGTTTCTCAGCACATGGCTAAAGGCTTGATCCTCGCCATGTAAATCACTCAAGAAGTGCTCCGTACCCTTCGGTAGGTTCAAGATCGCTTCCAGATTAATGATCTCCGTACTGGCATCCGCGATCGTCGGGAAACTCCGTGCCAACAATTGCAAATACCGTAAATCGTTTTGTACAGATTCGGCTATAATATCTTTTGTCATCTTATCTCTTATTTATACGCGAATATAAATAGATCCGGTCATTTAAACCGAACCTGCTCCGGTTTATTTTTCTCGGCTACTTGCTGGATCTCATAGGGGCTGACCTCTACGGCGCCTTTCGTCAATTCCGGAATATTGTAGGAATACAACTGATAGTCATACTTATCCGGATCTTCTTGAGGCAATAAGAACGGTTTCGAAGGCTTACCGTCTTTCCCTATATAACAAATATAAGGTAAAGTATATAAACCGTTATCCCGGCGGCTACTAAATACGACCCAATCACTATTACTACTCCAAGAATGATAGCTATCCGTATCCGGGCTATTCAACGCAGACATATCCATCGCTGTCCGATTCTCCAAATCCATCATCCGGATCTCCGCATCCGGGTGCCAAATAGGGAACTGCCCATAAGCGGTTTCCGTGTACATCAGGAAACGCCCATCGGGAGAGATACGGGGAAATGTATAGCTCAAGCTATCCGCATGTACCAACGTATCGATCGGGAAGCTGATCTCGCCACGATCCGGATCGAACGCGACACGGCAGAGATTATAACGTACCTTATCATAATTCTCCGGCATCTTCTAGGCCGGGGCCGTACAGAAATAAAGCCATTTACCATCCGGAGAGAACGCGGGGAAAGTCTCGAATGCATCTTTTGTGATCAATGAGGCTTTCGAAAGGATTTCTTTGTTTTTCACGTCATACACCACCACATCGGACTCCAAGTCGAACACTTCCATCTTTTTCTCTTTCACGGAATGGAAAAACTGTTTGATATCATTTACCGATGTGGTGATATAGCGCCCGGAAGGATGCCAGAAAGGATACGTCATATTACTGATCGTCCCATTCGTTTTCGTATTCAATTTACTGATTTTCTTGTCTTGGACAATATAAGTTCCCCCATTCGCCGCACGCATATGGAACATCATCTGCCCCGGATCTCCCATACAGAACGAATGGCAGTTCATACAATTATAGCCGGTCATATCGTTACGGATAATCGGCTGTTCGTCAAACGACTCCAAATTCCGCTGATAAATACCCACAATATGCCATTTCTCGTATCCCGGCTCTATCAAACGGTATACTAAATGAGAGTCGATCGCTTGATCACTGATATAGACAGAGAATGGTGCCCATTTAGTCCACTCATCACCTATCTTCGTGGCGATCGTAACAAAAAAGGCTTTTCCACGGTTCGCACGTGTCAAGCGAATCCAATCCTTCATCTTAAAACGGATCGTATTTGTCCCATGATATTCAAATACTTCCGACTCACTACCTTCTATTTTCGCATAGCATTCATCCGCTGGTACATTTATCCGGAAATTCAACGGAGCTATATTATAAGGTATAGTCGTCCCTTTATAATCCGGAAAAATAGGAGGCGGGGACATACGTTCGTTCGTGACATTCGTAATGCCTTCCGGATGCAAGGACCAAAAGCCTAAATATACGACTATAGTGAGAACTTGTATTATTAGATATCCGATCACAAAATTTCGGACGATCTTTCTTTTCTTTGTATTATCCATGTATTATTGTCGTTTAGGAGTCGGGATAAATTGAGCGTAATAATAATAGGTATCACCAAACTGTTGCTTCAAGGCTGCCGGCGGCATAGAGCGTGCCACTTTCATGAATTGCAGGAAGCGATTCTGCACCTCCTGACTGATCGGGAAGCTCCGGAACGCCTCCGGATCTTTCTGTACGGCCGCGAAGAACAAGCAAATAGCTTCTTGATAAAGCACCGGGAATGCCTCACCCCGTTCTTTCATCAATTCCATATAATGCATAAAAGTCATCAAATCCTTATAAACCAAAAGATATCCCATCCCATATTCGAAAGCCGGACGGTTATCGGCATGATCGTCGATCAAAAAAGCCAATGCGTTCGGAAAGATCAAGGTCAGGTCCAAAGGATTATCGGTAATCGGAAGCATCGCCCGTTTTGCCGCTATCCAATCTTCCGACGCACAAGCCACGGAGTCCAATAATGGACGTTGAGCGGTTGCCCAATCCCGGTAATGCGGGTTCGATTCCAGTATCTTGATATATTTCTCCGCCGCACGATATTCGCCGGTTACCAGATAAGTCTCCACCAAACGCTTCATCAAACGAGGTTGCACGCAACGTTGTGAACTTAATACCCCCACAAAGGCGAAACGTTGGGCGGCGTTCACTTGCCCGACTTGCCAAGCCACCTCACTCGCCTCGATCAATCCCATCCGGCTTTTCGGATCGTGCGGAATAAAACCACCCTCACCGATCTGGGGGAAACGCATCAAATCGGAAGTAAAACGTCCGGTTTTCGACAAAGCCAAATTCAGATAAATCAAGGCATCCATATCCCGCACAGAATGCGCACGAGCGTGCGAGACAATCTTCTGCCATTCTCCCAGCCGTGCATAGTAATCATACCGATAGGCCTGCTCCATCGGATCTTTCTTATAGAGAATCCCGGCGACCATCGCTATCAAAAGAAAAACGTAAGAAACGATTCGTTTCCAAGATTCCTTACGGATGAAAACCCGGCTCCTTACATAATAAAGAATGAAAGCGATCAAAGGATACGCAAGCATGATATATCCTAAAGAATTAGGTATCGGATATTCGGGATGGCATAGATGTTTGCTGAAAAAAGCTTCCCGCATCGGAAGAATATAAACCGTACGCATGGCGATCAACGGTAGCAAACCTCCCCAAGCGATAGCGATAATGGCTACTCCAAAACGAGCCTTATCCTCTTTAGCACAACACTCATAAACCGCGATCAATAAGGCCAACAATAAATTAGCGGGTGCCGCAAAAAAATAAGAGCCCCCCAAAAACAAGAAGCCAAAGAGATAACGAAGCCAATCAATCTTGATTGAAGTATACAAATACGCAAGAACCTGCACGAAAGCGAGCATCGTCAACAAGGCGATTGACTCCTGCGGATAGATCCAAATTAAAAAAGAGGGAAGAATAGCCGCCAACATAGAGGCACGCACCCCACAAGCTTTTAAGTAAAGGAAAAAACAGCCGGAGATCAGTCCTAATAATAAAGCGATCACTACCGAAGCCCCATAAGGATGGATAAACGCAAGCGATAAGAACTCAGTCACATATTCATTCAATCCACCCGGTTCGGCCAATCGGTCTTGGAAATAACTACCGGTAGTCTGAAACATCATATACTGCTCCAGAAAACGATACCAATACCGAAAATTCAACTCTATGAATAGGAAACTACCTATAATAAAAAGGAATAGTATAATGGTATTATTGTTAACAAATAGTCTATTCTTCATTCTCCAACTGTTTTTCGGATCGTAAAGATAGAAAGTATATAGAAGACGGCAAAAGAAAAAGTTTAATTATTATATTGAACACGGAATACACGAAACACACGGACTGATACTATATACCTCAGTGTATCGCTGTGTGTTCCGTGTGTTCCGTGTGTTCCGTGTTCAATCCTGTACTTACATCTGCTGCTCGCCGCCGCCAGAGCCGCCGCTCTTCACATCATCGTTATTGATACCGCGTTTTACTTTCTTGATAGCATCTTTCAAGGTACCGAAACGATAGGATACGCTAACTTGTAACATGCGCATCGTTCGGTAATTGGTCTCACGGCGGAAGAACGTATCGTCTGAAGAAGTGTTTTCCATCTTCATTCGTTTCCAGAACGGGTTCTGGAAAGACAACTGAACCGAGAGCTTTTTCTTCAAGAAATCCTTATTTACGGAGATTCCCGTAAAATAGAATGGAGAACGTTTACCCTGCAACTGAATCCAAGGAGAGAAATATCCTCCATGCAAGTTCAAGCGAAAATCCATCGGGAAATTAAACTGCGTACCGGCGAATATACGTCCGCTGAAACCACTGTTCGCCATATCATTCATATCGCTCTTCAAATCCGTATAATCCACACCTCCATTCATATAAATACGGAACAAAGGAACCGGGTTCCAATTTGCGTATACGAACAAGCCCGTAGATTGTTTCTTTCCTATATTACCATAAGTAGTCTGGAAAATACCCGGGTTCTTCGGATCGATAAAGGTATATTGCTCGATCGAATTATTCACGAACGTATAAGTAGCGCTCGCGTTAATGCTGAATTTCTGGGCGAACATACTATAGTTCAAGTTAATATTATTACTTTTCTCAGAGTCCAGATTCGGGTTACCGAAGGATATATTCTGCGGATCCGCATTGTTTACATAAGGATTCAAATACCAGATACCCGGACGCTGGATACGCATATTATATCCCAAGCGAAGCTGTTGTGCCATGCTCAGTTGATAAGAGATCGTAGCGTTTGGCACCACGTCGAAATAATGGGTGTCAAAATTCATATCGGGAGCCATCTCGTATTTCACATCCAAAGAAGTTCCTTCCGCACGGACACCCGCTTTCACGCCAAACTTATCAAACTTCATCGAATAGCCCAGATAAGCGGAATAGATATGTTGGGTATGACGGAAATGGCTATCCTTGGAAGTAACATCTTCCCATATATTCAGCGAATCGTTGAAAGCGGTACGATCTGTATTACTCCGGCTCTGGCGGAATATGTATTTCGCGCCAACCTCCAAGGTCTGGTCCTTCCATGTAGGAGTCGTATAATCCACCTGTCCGGTGTGCTCATTCGTAGAAGCCTTATTGATATTATTTTGCGGATAGCCGAGCCAAGGATTGTAATTCACGACATTCTCTAATTCCGTATAATCCTTACTATCATTCGGAGAATGGCTGAAACGGTAAGAGACCGTCAGCAACTCATCTTTCTTATGGGTAGAGTGCTGGTAATCCACGTTCACGTCCGTAGAACCAAATGTCTCTGTCGTTTCCGAGTTACGGTTATAACTGTAGACCGGATTATGATTGATATCCTGCATATTCACGTTATACTCCGAGAAACTTTTCATCTCGCCACGGAATAAGTTCGCGCCAACGGTCAATAGATTCAAAGAGTCGATCTCATAACTTCCCTCCAAATAACCGAATTGGAACGGTCCACGGCTCTTTCTACGTCCATTTTGTGTCAAGAAGTGTTCCCCGTCATTTTGCAAATCTTCCCGTACGGAGTTAGCGTCATTCCATGGGTCCCGCTCCCGATTATAGTTATAGTTGGCGGTAAGTCCTAATTTTCCGGCTTTTAGAGATACATAACCACCACCGCCTACACGCCCCAACGAACTACCGTTCACACGAACCGTACCAGTATATCCTTGTAGAGCATTTTTCGTTGTAATGATATTAATAATACCACCGATACCCTCGGCGTCATACTTAGCGCCCGGGTCTGTGATCACCTCTATGTTTTTCACGGAATTGGCCGGCATACTCTTTAATACCTCAGCAGGATTATTACTCAACAGGTTAGAAGGTTTACCATTCATGTAGATCTTGAAGTTCGTGGAACCTTTCAATTGGATTTGGTCATCTCCATCCACGGTTACCATCGGCACTTTGCGCAACATATCCAACGTATTGTTGGTCTGTGCCTCGGGGTCATCTTCCAAGCTATAGGTAAGTTTATCAATCTCAGCCTTCACCAAAGGTTTCTGCGCCGTAACCGTCACTTCCCCCAGCCGCTGGTTATCCTCCTGCATATATAACTTACCCAAATCCAAGTTCCTCTGTTTATCCGAGATCGTAAATATTTTCTCGGCAGGAGCTTTTCCTATAGATTGCATAGAGATGATATATTTGCCGGCGCTACTCAATGGTGCCTGAAACTTACCATCCACATCACACGCTAAAAGCTTGACCGGTTTCTCGGGGGTCTTCGCAAAAGCAATTCTCAACGTCGCATAGGGTACGGACTCGTTACTCAGCGAATCTAACACCTGTCCCTTAATTGAATAGGAACCGGTTTTATCAGCCTGCGCATACAGAGGAAGCGCAAGGAACAGTACCCAAAATAAGGCAAACAATTTTTCTTTCATACGTTCATCATCTATTACATAATACTATACTTATCTCTCAACTTTTTGTACTAAATCACACTGTTTACGATTGATTCGTACAAATAAAGACATTAATATACGTTCGTAAGCATTTTTTCCTCACAAAAAGTCTGAAAAAACTTTATTTTCATACAAAGACGAGCTTTGATACCGATAAGTTGCATATTTCCTCATCTATATCCTTTATGAACCGCTCTCCAAAGCCTTTACATCATCGTTCTTTATACCACGTTTCACCTTCTTGATAGCGTCTTTCAAATTACCGAAACGATAGGAGATGCCTATACCAAATGTACGCGTCGGAGAATAGCTGATATCTTGCCTATGGAAAGTATCGTCGTAGATCGTAGCCTCCATTTTCCTGCGTTTCCAAAACATATCGTAAAAATAGAGGGATACGGACAGTTTCTTCTTCAAAAAATTCCTACTCACATAGACTGTAGCGAAATTCAACGGCGAACGCCTCCCTTGCAGCTGTATCGCCGAAGAGATAAAGCCTCCATTCAGATTCAACCGGATATCGAGTGGTAAGTTAAACTGAGCCCCGGCGAAGACACGCCCGCTAAAGCCACTGTTCGCCATGTCATTCTTTTCGCTCCTCAAATCCGTATAGCTCAAGCTTCCATTCAAGTTAACGCGGAACAGGGGGATCGGATTCCAACTACCGTAAACAAAAAGGCCGGTAGTCTGCCTCTTCCCGATATTCCCGTAAGTAGTCCGGAAAATTCCTGGATCCGCCGGATCGATAAACGTATACCGCTCGATTGAGTTATCTATAAATGTATAAGAGATACTTGTATTGAAACTGAACTTTTGGGCGAATATACTATAATTCAGGTTCACACCGTTACTCTTCTCCGAATCCAAGTTCGGGTTACCATAAGAGATGTTCTGCGGATCCGCATTGCTCACATACGGATTCAGGTACCAGATACCCGGTCGTTGGATACGCATATTATATCCCAGACGAAGCTGCTGGCTCATACTAAGCTGGTACGATACGACAGCGCTTGGCACCACGTCGAAGTAATCGTTCCCGAAATTCATATCCGGTGCCAGCTCATACCTCACTTTCAAGGAAGTCCCTTCTGCCCGCGCACCAGCTTTCACCCCGAATTTCCCAAATTTCATCGTATATCCCAGATAGGCGGAATAGATCTGTTGCGAATGATCGAAATGGCTATCTGCGGGAGTCGCCTCCTCCCACATTTGCGATGTCTGGTTGAAGGCCTTACGATCCGTATTACTCCGGCTCTGACGGTAGATATACTTTATGCCCGCCTCCAAGCTCTGATCTTTCCAAGTAGGTGTAGTATAGTCAAACTGCCCGGTATGCTCGTTCGTCGATGCCTTATTGATATTATTTTGCGGATAGCCCAACCACGGCTCGTAGTTACGAATATCCGTCAACTCCGTATAATCCTCGTTATCGTTCGGGGAACGACTGAAACGGTACGAGAGAGTGAGTAGTTCGTCTTTCTTGCGCGTGGAACGCTGATAATCCACATTCATGTCAGCTGAGCCGGACTTGCGGCTCGATTCCGAATTACGATTATAACTATAAACGGGGTTCCGGTCGGCATCCAGCATCTTCACCGCATATTCCAAGACGCTCCTCGTGGTTCCGAGGTACAGACCAATCCCTACAGTCAATAAGTTCAACGAATCGATCTCATAACTACCTTCCAGATTCCCGAAATGATAAGGGGCTCTCGATTTACTACGTCCCACCTGATTCAGATAATGTTCTTCCTTATTATTCAGATCCTCACGCATGGAAGAAGCATCGTTCCAAGGCGTATTGTCACGGTCACAGTTGTAATTGGCAGACAATCCGAACTTGCCGGCTTTCAGCGACAGGTAGCCGCTCCCGAAGATACGCCCATTGGTGATGGTGTTCAAACTTACCGATCCCGTATAACCCTGCAAGGTGTTTTTCACCATGATGATATTGATAATCCCCCCAATTCCCTCGGCATCATACTTCACACCCGGCTCCGTGATAACCTCGATGTTCTTCACCGAGCTTGCCGGCATGCTTTTCAACACTACCGACGGATTATTGCTTAACAAATTCGATGGCTTACCGTTCATGTAAACCTTAAAATTTGAAGACCCCTTCAACTCAATCTTATCCTCACCGTCCACGGTAACCATCGGGACCTTACGAAGCATTTCAAGCGTATTATTGGTCTGTGCCTCAGGATCATCCTCCAGACAGTAAATGATCCTGTCGATCTCTGCTTTCACCAAAGGTTTCTGCGCCGTGACCGTAACCTCTTCCAAACGCAGGTTATTATCCTGCATAAACAGCACGCCGAGATCCATGACTTTCCGTTCATCCGAAAGGGTGAATACCTTCTCTGCCGGAGCCTTCCCGATAGATTGCATAACGATAATATACGTTCCGATGTTATTCAGCGGAGTCTGGAACTTCCCATCTATATCACACGCCAACAGCTTGATTGGCTTCTCCGATGTACTCGCCAAAGCGATTCTCAATGTGGCATACGGTACGGATTCATTTGTCAGTGAATCCAGCACCTGGCCTTTAACCGTAAAAGAACCGGCTTTATCCATTTGCGCATACAGCGGAAGCGCAAGGAACAGTACCATAAATAAGGTTAACAACTTTTCTCCCATACATGCGTCACTTATTACAAAACACAATATATTCCACTCATAACACTGCGTTTACGATTTATTCGTACAAATAAAAACATTATAAACATTCGTTGGCTATTATTTCTCACAAAAAGTCTAAAAAAAGAAATATATCATTATTTTTGTACATCTAATTTTCTAAATAACAACATTATGAGAACTATTTTTTGTGTATTAGCCACTTTGATGTTAGGCATAGCCGGTATGCAGGCCCAGAGTTTAAAAGCCATTAAGTTGAATGCTCCCGACAAGACCCGAGGCGCTTCGGTGATGAAAGCCTTGGCAGATCGTCATTCCGAGCGTGAGTTCGCCAACAAGAAACTCAGCCAACAAGATCTTTCCGATTTGATATGGGCCGCTATCGGTATCAACCGGGAGGATGGGAAACGTACCGCCGCTTCCGCTTTGAACAAGCAAGACATAGATGTCTATGTACTTATGGGAAGAGGGCGCTTATTTGTATGATCCAAAGGCCCACCAACTAAACCCGGTAGTGGAAGGTGACCATCGTCCGTTAATCGGTGGCAAGCAAACCTCCGTGAACTCTGCCCCTGTTTGCCTGTTGATGGTTTCTGATATTTCTAAGTTCGGCAACGTGGGCACACCGCAAATGCGCGAGCGCTTTGGAGCGTTAGACGCAGGATTGGTCTCTCAAAACATCGCCTTGTTCTGTTCCGGATGTGGTTTGGTTACGGTTCCCCGAGGTAGCATGGAGGCTGATGCTTTGAAAAAAGTGTTGAAGCTATCCGACTCCCAAATCCCAATGATTAATCATCCCGTGGGTTACGCTAAATAACAGGGGTATCCCCATCGCCTCACGGCAGTAGTCCCATAAGCCAACACCACTACTGCCGTAGGCTTACGCCACTACTCCTTATGGGGCATGCCAGTAGTCACATTAAAAACACACGCTCCAAGCGAAGATCAAAGCCAGCAACGCAAAGATCACCACCAAAATCGTATTCCCCCAGCGAATCAGGAAAGAGGGTAAACGCTCGATAAATCCCTCTATATTAGCGATACGGGCTGCCAATAACAAGCGAGATTTATCAATCTCACCGTCATCCACGGCGATATTGCGTGCGATCGACTCTGAGAACAGATAACCGTCTTGCATCACTGCGCCACATTGGTCACGCCACCATAAAAGGCTGAAAGATCACAAATCATCTCCACCCACCCGGATATCGCCTTCTACCGGATTATAGTAGCCCAATAATAACTTGATCAAGGTTGTTTTCACCGTAAAAGAAAGTCTTGTTATAAATAGACTCTTCGATTTGAGACAGCAGAAATATCCAAAAAACATTTTTAGCGGTAGAGCCTATAAATGAGTTTCCCAGCAAAGGATACAAGGTTTGTTACGCCAACACGTTAAGCGGTATTCAAGACATATATCATATCTATTGGAGATTATCAGCTGGAACTTTCCACACATCAATTATTCTATAAACAAGAGCTGTTAAAGGTATTAAGCCCCAAAGATTTCAAGTTACTCTATCAGTTATCCGAACCATTGAATCAACCGGTAAGCAGAGAAAAGCTTTTCCAAGAAATTTGGGAAGGGAAAGAAACTCATGACAGCTTGAATAATAGTATCTCACGTTTACGTAAGTTATTGGAAAGGGATATCACGCTTTCAATAGATGCCGTAAAAGGAGTTGGCTATATATTACAAAAAAAGACCTATTCCCCTCATCGCAATTAAGGGAGGCTTATTGTAGATTTCTTTATACGTTCTTGTTCCCTATCGCATGATTCGGGAAAAACACGTATGACTTTTTTGAAAAACACGTACGACTTTTCCCGGAAACACATACGTGTTTTGAAAGAAAGATAGCAATGTTTTAAACATACTAATTCTCAACACATTATACACCTATGTCATTCGCTTGCTTATTGTCTGGAATTTGTCTTGGAATACAACGCATCCTTACTTGCCCTGTATTTACATCCACGTAGAGACGCAGCACGCTACGTCACTACAATTAGAGGACATAATGCGGTGAAAATCGAGCAGAAAAAGTCTTTCGCAAATCATACCATTTGCCGCATAAAGAGTTTTCATTATCTTCGCGGAAAATTAATAGAAATGTTATCGTTCTTTATCATACTTCCAATCCTGTATCTTGCAGGGAATATTTATATTTATCTAAAGGGAAAACAGGCTTTGAAAAGCCAGTCTACCGGAGTTAAAGTATTGTTATCCATTGTTTTTTGGGGAGGAGTTTTGTCATTCTTCAGTAGTTTTCTATTCAGGAACCTAGATATGCCGGCTTCTTTCGCTCAAACAGTTTCTCAAGTAGGAACAGGATGGCTCGTGTTCACTTTATACATGGTATTGGCCCTGTTGGTATTTGATATCTTACGACTTTTCCACCTACGTTTCAAATACTCATTCTATTTATCCTTATTCTTAACACTCAGCTTATTAGGATATGGAAACTATAATTACCAACATCCTGATACACGAGTTATCAACATGGTTATCAACAAACCGGCCGATACCGATGGACAGTCGCTGAAGGTCGTAGCCATTAGCGACATACACTTAGGATACGCTACCAACAAGACGATGCTTGCCGGATATGTGGATATGATAAACGCCCAACGCCCGGACATCGTTCTTATCGGTGGAGACATGATAGACAACAGTGTCGCACCTCTGCGATACGAGCATATGGAAGAGGAACTGTCCAAGATATACGCTCCATTAGGCGTTTATATGGTACCGGGTAACCATGAGTATATCAGTGGCATAGAGGAGAGCGAGAAATTCATAGCGCAGACGCCCATCGTACTTTTAAGGGATTCCGTGGCTATCTTGCCCAATCAGATCCAACTCATAGGACGGGACGACCGGCATAACAAAGGACGGAAAACTTTAGGTCAGCTTACCGCGAACCTTGATAAAAGCAAACCTGTTATCTTACTAGACCATCAACCCTACGATTTAGAGAAAACGGAAGAGGCTGGCGTAGACTTACAGTTTAGCGGACATACACATCGAGGACAAGTATGGCCGATGAACTGGATCGTGGATCATCTGTTCGAATTAAGTTACGGGATTAAAAAAATCGGAAATAGTACGATTTATGTCTCATCCGGCTTATCTTTGTGGGGACCGCCTTTCCGTATCGGGACGGACAGCGAAATGGTGGTGTTCAATATTACATTCAAAGAGTAAAGATGAAAGTATTTATTCAATCGATCGTAGCGCAGCTATTACTAAATCCGTATATTTTCTGGAGAGGATATCAAGCGCTTCCTCCTAAGAAAAGTTGCCGGATTCCTTTTATCTTGTTTTTCGTACTCGAACTATCGCTTTATTTTTTCGGATTTATTTTTAGGAATGAACTACCTGATAACGTGATAATCACGATCCAATACATCTGTAACACTTGGTATATAGCGTCCATTTATATCACTTTATCTCTCTTGGTACTTGAGTTGATCAGGCTCTCCCAACGTATCAAGCCATGGTTCCCCAAATGGATGAAAGGGCATTGGCAACAAACCAAGCTAACCCTGTTTTTTCTTATCGTATTCGGTGTTACCGGTTTAATGATTCACGCATACCATACGGTAATGAATCCGATTGTTAAGAACGTATATATCACGTTGCCCAAAGCCGCGGGGGATCGGGATAGCCTGACTATTGTCATGATGAGCGACTTACATATCGGAGAGGTTATCGGGAAGGACTTGGTACAAAAATATGTGGCACTCAGCAACGCACAGCATCCGGATATGGTGGTATTAGCGGGGGATATTATGGATTATGAATCCCGATTCGCGGAAAACGCCCACATCGAGGATGATTTAAAACAATTAAAAGCTCCGTTGGGCGTATATATCATTTACGGGAATCATGAATACCGGGCAAACCGGAACGCGAAATATCGTTGGTTGCAAAAGACCGGAGGTACGCTACTAATAGACTCGGTGGTCCAACCGGACTCAACTTTTTATTTGATAGGGAGGGATGATTTCATCCATAAGAAACGAAAATCGCTTCATTCGTTAATGGAAGGGGTGGATACCGGCAAACCGATTATCGTTTTGGATCATCAACCTTGGTCGTTCGCCGAGATGAATATGAATGGGGTGGATTTGGGACTGCACGGACATACGCATAACGGGCAGTTATGGCCTTATCCCCTGCTGATGAAACTTGTGTATGAATGCCCGTACGGATATTATAAGAAAGGACCTACGCAATTCTATGTATCTTCCGGCATTGGTATAGCAGGACCTCCTTATCGGGTGGGAACCGTCTCGGAATTGGTCGTATTGCATATCCGCTTCAAAGCCCCCAAACAGACTGGCGAAAGAGGGAAAAGCACGATGCCCATTCAAGGGAGCTGACAATGGGCATCGTAAGCTCGCTTGAATGGGCATTGTAAGGCCCTTTGAATGGGCATCGGCAGAAACCCGCCTATTCGGTACCCTTGGTGGCCGCTTCCAACTCAACCGGCACGCTCAATGTACGCCTGTATAAATCCGGATCGCCCAATACCTCCAACGCTTTCTCCAATACAAGATCATCTTTCAAGCTTTCTTGCAACTCTCCTCGTTGGTAATAATAACGTTTTACGATCTCGGCGGCCATTACTCGTTTCACCTCATCCTTGAAACGATCGAAATCTCTTTCCAGATTCGGAGTCAGCTTAGCCTCTAATTCCTTGAACGCAGTAGAATCCTCCTCCAGATACCCCTCGAACTCAGCCACTTCTTTCAAGTTCTTCAATACTTTCTCGCTTTGGCGGTCATACGTGAAATTCTTGGACTTGGCGTATTGCTTCAAAGCTTCGAAATCCTCATCGGAAACCGTAAATTCCTCGATGGGAGCGATTGTCTTATGCTTTTGTGCCCAATCCGTAACGAAGTCGAACAAGACCGTATCCGCCGCCAAATAATACATCATGGTAGGCACTTTCGGCTCCTTCACCTCAAACTCCGGACGTACGCCACCCCCATCACGAACCGGACGCTTCTTGGACGTATAGAATACGGAAGTCAAGCTATCCGGAATAGCCGCCACGCTACCATCCTCTTTCCGGTGCGAATAATCGATTTGCTGGATGCAACGACCACTCGGGATATAGTATTTACTCATCGTGATTTTCACTTTCCCATTATAAGGCAGGTCACGAGGAGCTTGCACCAACCCCTTACCAAACGAACGTTGTCCCACCAACACGGCACGATCCATATCCTGCAAAGATCCCGATACGATCTCAGCGGCGGAAGCCGTACCTCCATTGATCAATATAGCCAACGGCATTACCGTATCCAAAGGCTCCGTAGAGGTTCGGTACGTACGATCCCATTGCTTGATCTTTCCTTTCGTTGAAAGCACCTCGCTGCCTTTCGGTACGAACATACCTACGATTTGTACGGCACCTTCCAGCACGCCGCCGCCGTTACCGCGCAAATCCAGTACCAAAGACTTAATATTATGATTTTTCTTTAAATCCAAGAATGCCTCTTTCACCTCTTGAGCACTCTTGATAGTAAATGCCTTTAGATAAATATAACCGATACTGTCATTCTTAACCCCGTAGTAAGTAACTTGAGGTGTCGTGATCTGCTTACGGGTAATCTCGAACTTCCGGGGTTTCTTCTCGCCCGGACGTTGGATCGTCAAAACCATCTTCGTATTCGGAACACCTTTCAACAACTCGCTGACCCGGGAGTTTGTCGCCTTGGAAACATCGATCGTATCGATTGCCAAGATCAGATCGCCCGGCTTCAGACCCGCTAAATCGGCCGGCATTCCCTCGGTAGGCTCGGCAATCATCACGCCTCCCTCGTTGTTACGCTGACGGATCAAGGAACCGATACCTCCGTATTCGCCGGTCGTCATCAGACTCAATTCCTCCGTTTTTTGCTCAGGATAGTATTCCGTATAAGGATCTAAACCAGCCAACATTGCCTCGATTCCCCGCTGAACGGTTTTATCCACATCCACTGAATCCACGTAGAACATCTCTACTTCTTTCAATAAAGAATTGAAAATGTCTAGGTTCTTACTCACCTCAAAGCGGTTATCTTTTTGCGCCCATCCCGGCACTACGCTACTTGCGACGAACAGCAAGCAAAATAAACCTATAATTCCTCTTCGTTGAACCAATCTGTACATACAATATTTAGTTAATTAACGGCATAAATGTAAGGAATAATACGCCGCCTAAGCCAATATCCCTTTTACTTTTAACTTTATTTGTTCCCATTTATTATACGGAATCTCCGGGCCAACCACGTCGATCACATAGCCCGCCAACATCGATCCGATGCGTGCGGATTGTACCAAAGACGCTCCTATGGATTGACCGTACAAGAATCCGGCGGCGAAGTTATCACCGGCGCCTGTCGTATCAACAGGTTTGCCCCCCTCAGCCGGGACAGAATAAAATTGACCATGACTACCGATCAAGGCACCTTCCTTTCCCAATGTAACCAATGAGACCTCTACCAACTCAGACAAGGTATGTACGGCCTCAGCAGCCTTCTGCCCGGTAAAAGCCTCAGCCTCACTCTCATTAGAGAACAAAATATCCACATATTTAGGAATGATATCCTCCAGCATTCCTTTAAAAGCATTCACGATATTGAAGTTCGACAAATCCAGCGCTACTTTCAAGCCCAACTTTTTAGCCTTCTCCATCGTAGAACGAACCAACGGCTCGTTTACGAGCAAGTAACCTTCTATATAAATACATTGATATTTACTTAGCATCTCCTCGGTGATCTCATCCGGGGTTATTGTCGGGGCCGGGCCAAGGAAAGTCCCCATCGTACGTTCCCCATCCGGAGAAATCATCACCGTACAGCTACCTGTAAGTCCATCCGTCTTGATAAAATAGGAAGTGACACCCGCTTTTTCCAACGCATCCTCATAAAATCCGCCGATCGAATCATCCCCGATCTTACCGATAAAACCGGAATTCGCCCCTAAAGAAGACATCGAACGCATCGTGTTGCAGACAGATCCTCCCGGGGTTTGCGTACGTGGCAAGCCGGCTAAAGTTGTACGGATAGCGATCATTTGTTCCCTGTTAATCATATCCATAGCTCCTTTCTGTATCCCGATTTCCGATAGGACATCATCATTTTCAAGCCTCAATAAAACGTCAACCAAAGCGTTTCCTAAACCTATTGTATTCATTTTTTCGTAATTTTTTTCGCAAAGATATTGCATATTTCGAAAATACCCCGTACTTTTGCAGTGCAATTTCAGAAAGGGGTTACGGAATAACCTTTGAAAGAGCGAAAAATTCTTCCTTAGCTCAGTTGGTTAGAGCATCTGACTGTTAATCAGAGGGTCCTTGGTTCAAGTCCAAGAGGAAGAGCGAAAAGACATCGGGAAAGACTGAAAAACATTCTTCTTTAGCTCAGTTGGTTAGAGCATCTGACTGTTAATCAGAGGGTCCTTGGTTCAAGTCCAAGAAGAAGAGCGAAAAGAGTTTTCATATAGAGATTAAAAAGTTAAAAACTGATTCTTCCTTAGCTCAGTTGGTTAGAGCATCTGACTGTTAATCAGAGGGTCCTTGGTTCAAGTCCAAGAGGAAGAGCAAAAAGAGAGATACCTATTAATAGGTATCTCTTTTTTCTTTTGTTCTTTTTCCGTTATTCACAGGGTTTTCAACAGGGTTATTAACAACCCTGTAATCCTCCTACCCTCTCCAAGCGATTAAAAATAAGTTCTTTAATTCTTCCGCAAGGACTCCACGACGCATATTGGGAAGATGAACGTTATCCCGCAAATCAGCGGGCATGTCTTTAATAAGTACATCCGACTCCTGCGAAGCCTTATAAATAAACTCCGTATCAAATAAAAAGCGATTCACCTGAGTTGAGGCCAAGAACGATTTTCCCCGCTGGTTAAAACCTTTCAAACCTCCTTGAGCATCCGTATGCGTTAATCCTAGAAGCGTAAAATTCAATATACGGGAAGCATAACTCATAATCTTTCTTCGAGTACTTAAATGGGTATAATAAGTATGATTCCGCACGGCGATAACAACATCATATCCCGATTCCAACCATTCTACCATCCGGCAGATAGAATCCGTCTCATACGGAAAATCATAATCCGTATATAAAGTAATGGATGAAGTGGAATGAGACAAGCCAGCCCTAACAGCGGCTCCTTTTCCCTTATTCGTATCATAACTTACGATCATCGTATCAGGGAGAGCCTCCAGAAGACGTCCCACCGCATCCTTCGTAAATCCTCTCTTCGAAGCGTCATTCACGACGATAAAACGAAGTGAGCGACCTTTAAGCATCTTTACCAATTCCGCATGTTTCTCGATCATCAAACGTTCCCAGCCTTCTTGTGGGTTATAACAAGGCAAGATAAGGTCGATCGCCTCCTCTTTACCCGGGAGAGTCTTCGGCCGATGAAGCGGCTCTGAAAAATCCAATGTCAATTGCTCCCATACGATCTTAAACCAGATCAACACACAAGGTAGTGCTTTCAACGCATAAGGAATAACATACGTTTTCCGGATATAACAGGGAAATATATCTGTAGGGGAAAGGGATGTAAGAATAAAACAGAAAACGAATAGTAC
>PPYF01621146.1_pt1 | contig 24692 bp, 20 predicted proteins | sample 1559871 | NCBI WGS metagenome assembly PPYF01 (sample SAMN08240021, study PRJNA423297) | Human gut metagenome, whole genome shotgun sequencing project. | reverse complement strand
TTTATTAGAAAGGATGTGATTTACCAACGTCGTTTTGCCACTACCCAGATAACCGGTCAACAGCAGTACGGGGATTTCTATTGTATTCATAATCGTTTGATTTTATTCAATGATGATGGTCTTCTTTCATTAACTTCTGCAAAAGTATCTGATTTATGTGACAATGGATTGGAAAAGAGACAAATTTTTGTTTCTTCTATATTATCTAAACAGAAAAAAGGTGAAAAGCTTTGAGCTTCTCACCTTTCTTCTGTTGTAGTTGTACTATGGCTTTTATTCTTACAGAATCCCTTGTGCCATCATAGCCTTCGCTACCTTCATAAATCCGGCCACATTGGCACCCTTCACGTAGTTTACATAACCGTCGGCTTCTGTGCCGTATTGTACGCAAGCTTCGTGAATATTCTTCATGATACTCTTCAGTTTCTCGTCTACCTCTTCTGCACTCCAGCTCAATTTGATGGAATTCTGAGTCATTTCAAGACCGGATACTGATACACCGCCGGCGTTGGCTGCCTTACCTGGAGCATACAGAATCTTTGCATCTTGGAATCCATGATGTAATCCAACTTTTCGCGGTCAATGCCGTCCGGATCGTATACATAACCGTCAGAATCAGACATGGTCAATACCTTACCGCCCAATTCCAATACTTTCTCGGCCGTATATTGAGCCACATTACCGGAACCGGAAATCAGACAAGTTTTGCCTTTCAGGTCAGTACCCTTAGTCTTCAACATTTCCATCAAGAAGTAGATGTTACCGTAGCCGGTAGCTTCCGGACGAATCAGCGAACCGCCGAACTCACGGCCCTTACCGGTGAAAGTACCCGTAAATTCATGAGCCAGCTTCTTATACATACCGAACATGAAACCTACTTCGCGACCACCTACACCGATATCACCGGCAGGTACGTCTGTTTCAGGACCGATATGACGCCACAACTCCAGCATGAAAGCCTGAACGAAACGCATAACCTCAGCATTCGACTTGCCGCGCGGAGAGAAGTCCGAACCGCCTTTACCGCCACCCATGGGCAGAGTTGTCAATGAGTTTTTAAATGTCTGCTCGAAAGCAAGGAATTTCAGGATGCTCAGGTTTACAGAAGCGTGGAAACGAACACCGCCTTTATAAGGGCCGATAGCGTTGTTGTGCTGCACACGATAGCCCATGTTGGTTTGTACGTTACCTTTATCGTCTACCCAAGTAACACGGAATTGGTAAACGCGATCGGGGATGCAAAGACGTTCAATCAGATTGGCTTTGTCAAACTCCGGATGCTTGTTATACTCTTCTTCAATCGTAGAAAGAACTTCTTCTACTGCTTGATGATACTCCGGTTCGTTGGGGAACCGTCTTTTCAGGTCTTCTAATACCTTAGCTGCATTCATAATCTATTTCTTTTATTGGTTGCTACTATATGTTACCTAAAACAATTCGATTTTCGGTTTGTTTCCTTTTCCTCTCATTGCGGTTGCAAAAGTACACATAAAAATGAAACGGGCAAACATTTTATAAAGAAAATGCGGTATAAAACAACAATTTTATTGTTTTATACCGCAAAATGGAATAAAAAGATATTATTTATCCTCTTTTTAGAGACTTTATGACGGGAATAAACACTAAAGCCGCCGAAATGGCAAGCGTTAGGATAATTGGACCGTCAATTCGTTCGACAGATATCAAAACAATGTAGCAAAGTGCTGCCCAAAGCAGCACAATGCAAACTATTTGGAATTTTGATAACGGTCGTCTCATTTGGCAGCCTTCTTTTTGTCTACGATAGCATCGATAACTGCTACTGCAGTGATGTTAACGATATCGCGCACGGAGCTCTCAAAATCGGTAAAGTGGATAGGCTTGTTCAATCCCATTTGGATAGGACCAATCAGTTCGGAGTCCGTATCCATCGCCTGCAACAGCTTGTAAGCAGAGTTTGCAGAACTCAAGTTCGGGAAAATCAGTGTGTTTACGTCTTTTCCTTTCAGGCGTGTAAACGGGTACTTGGCATCACGCATTTCGCGGTTCATGGCGAAATTCACCTGCATTTCTCCGTCAATGGCAAGGTCAGGATAGTTTTGTTGCATATAATCCACTGCTTCGTGTACACTTACCGGGCTACCTTCCTTATCCGCACCGAAGTTGGAGTAACTCAACATGGCCATTACCGGTGTATGATTGAAGAAGCGGACGGTATATTCCGACAGCTTGGCAATATCGATTAGCGTTTCGGCATTGGGATGACGGTTAATCAGCGTATCGGCCAGGAAGTATGTACCTTTTTTGGAGTTCAGGATATGCATGGTGCCGAAATGCTTGTATTCCGGACGGATGCCGATGACTTCCTTGGCAACCTTGATGGTATTGCTGTATTTGGTGTAAAGACCTGTGATGAAAGCGTCTGCTTCACCCGTTTCCACCATCATCATACCAAAGTAGTTACGTTCGAACATTTTGTCATTGGCTTCTTCGTAAGTGACGCCTTCGCGGGCACGTTTTTCGGATAGAATGCGGGCATAGCGTTCACGGCGCGGCGCTTCATCCGGATGACGCAGATTTACTATCTCAATACCTTCAAGGCTAAGGTCTAGTTCTTTTGCCAGCTTCTCGATAGCTTCGTCGTTGCCCAATATAATAGGATGACAGATACCTTCAGCCTTGGCTTCCACAGCAGCTTTCAGCATATTGGGGTGGATGCCTTCGGCAAATACCACACGTTGCGGGTTGCGGCGGGCGGTGTCGTAGAGTTGGCGGGTCAGTTTGCTTTCGTAACCCATCAGCTCGCGCAGTTGCAGGCGGTAGGCATCCCAGTCTTCGATGTCTTTGCGGGCTACACCGCTTTCCATGGCGGCTTTGGCCACAGCGCAGGACACTTCGGTGATGAGGCGCGGGTCAACCGGTTTCGGGATGAAGTATTCGGGACCGAAGGTGAAGTTGTTTACGTGGTATGCCTCGTTCACCACATCGGGCACGGGCTGCTTGGCAAGGTTGGCAATGGCGTGTACGGCAGCAATTTTCATTGCTTCGTTGATGGCTTTTGCCTGCGTGTCGAGGGCACCGCGGAAGATGTAGGGGAAACCGATTACATTATTAATCTGGTTAGGATAGTCGGAACGACCGGTGGACATCAGTACGTCCGGACGTGCTGCCATGGCGTCTTCGTAAGAGATTTCCGGAGTAGGGTTGGCAAGGGCAAACACGATGGGATGGTCTGCCATGCTGCGAACCATGTCCTGGGTCAACACATTACCTTTTGACAGTCCGAGGAATACATCGGCGCCTTTGATGGCTTCTGCCAGAGTATGTACATCGCGACGGTCGGTGGCAAAGTAACGTTTCTGCTCGGTCAGATTCTCGCGGTCGCTGGTGATGACTCCCTTACTGTCCAGCATTAGGATATTTTCACGGCGTGCGCCGAGCGCTTCATACAGTTTGGTGCATGAGGTGGCGGAAGCCCCGGCACCGTTTACGACGATTTTCACTTCCTCTATCTTCTTGCCTGCCACTTCCAGGGCGTTCAGCAATCCTGCGCTGGAGATGATGGCGGTGCCGTGCTGGTCGTCGTGCATCACGGGGATGTCCAATTCCTCTTTCAGGCGGCGTTCTATTTCGAAACATTCGGGTGCTTTGATGTCTTCCAAGTTGATACCTCCGAATGTTGGGGCAATAGCCTTGACAGCTTCGATGAACTTGTCGGGGTCTTTTTCATTTACTTCGATGTCGAATACGTCGATACCTGCATAAATTTTGAACAACAGACCTTTACCCTCCATGACGGGTTTGCCGCTGAGGGCGCCAATATCGCCCAGGCCGAGCACGGCGGTTCCGTTGGAGATGACAGCTACCAGATTGCCTTTTGCTGTATATTTATATGCATCTTGCGGGTTTTTCTCAATTTCGAGGCACGGTTCTGCAACGCCCGGAGAGTAGGCGAGAGAAAGATCGGTTTGTGTACTGTAAGGCTTGGTGGGTACTACTTCAATCTTACCCGGTTTGCCTTGCGAATGGTAGAGCAAGGCTGCTTCTTTGGTTATTTTAGCCATGGTAGAATAGTTAAATTGGTTATAATTTGGCTGCAAATGTAGGTATAAAAGTTCTAAATTGTAGCTCGCTGTCAATAAAATCTATTACTTTTATCAGTTAATTAGCTTAAAATGCTTATTTTTGGCATCAGATTTTAGAAATTACCCCCATTTATTAACTTAACACATGAGTTGCATGAGAATTTTGAAACTTCCTCTGGCAGGATTATTATTTTGTGTAATGGCACTATTTGCTGGATGTAAAACGAGTAATGAACCTAAGGCACCGGTTGCTCTGACCTGGGAAATGGGTGCAAGTGACATCGAACCCGGATATTATGAGAATACCTTTATTCTCAAGAATATCTCTCAAAAACCTCTAAAAAAGAACTGGACGATTTACTATTCACAGCTTCCCCGAGGGGTGAAGCAGGAAGGAGCCTCTGAAGTGAAGGTAGAGGTAGTGAACGGTAATTTTTTCAAAATGTATCCGACAGACGAATTTGCTTCGCTGGCTCCCGGTGATTCCATGCGGATTACTTTCCTTTGCACTTACAAGCTGGACCGGAACTCCCATGTACCGGAAGGAACTTATTGGGTGGAGACTGTGGATGGTAAAGAGGGCAGTCCGTTGCCCGTGGCTTTGAAGGCGCTGCCGCTTCCTTCTCCCGAGTCAATGAGCGGCTATCCGGATGCGACTAAGATTTATGAATCCAATCTTCGCTTGGCTGGTGCTCCTGCTTTGGTGCAGTCAGACATTCTTCCGTCTGTAAAGAAAGTGGTAGCCATTGAAGGCGATAATGTCGTATTGGAAGGTAAGGTAGCTTTGGCATTTCCGGAGAACTTTGCCGGTGAAGCCAAGTTGCTGAAAGAGAAACTGACTGGTTTGTATGGTTTGGAAGTTGTCGGAAATGCTTCCGTGAAGATTGTGCTGGAAGAACTGCTTGATAGGAAGGAGGCCGTAAATGATGAATATTATACTATCAATATAGGTGACAACCTGATAAAAATCAGTGCTGCCACTCCTCATGGCATTTTTAATGGTACACAGACACTTTTGTCAATGTTGAAGGGCAAGCAGACACCTTATTTGCTGGAGGCAGTCTCCATTCGGGATTATCCGGACTTGGCATATCGTGGACAAATGATAGATATTGCCCGTAATTTCACCGCTCCGGAGAACTTGAAGAAACTGGTGGATATTTTTGCATCTTATAAATTGAATGTCCTGCATTTCCATTTTTGTGATGATGAAGCCTGGCGTTTGGAGATTCCCGGTTTGGAGGAACTGACTGCTGTGGGTAGCCGTCGCGGGCATACCACTGACGAAAGCCAGTGCCTCTACCCATGTTATGACGGTGGCTATGACCCTGATGCAAAGACTGTAGGCAATGGATATTATAGCCGCGAGGAATTTATTGATTTGCTGAAGTATGCTGCCGAAAGACATGTCCGCATTGTTCCGGAAATAGAATCTCCGGGGCATGCCCGCGCTGCCATTGTCTCCATGAAGGCACGCTATAACAAATATTTTGAAACTGATCCGGGGAAAGCTACAGAATATATGTTGAGTGAACCGGAAGATACTTCACGTTATGTTTCTGTACAATATTATACGGACAATGTGATGAATGTCGCCTTGCCTTCTACTTACCGTTTTATGGAGAAGGTGATTCAGGAACTTAATGCGATGTATCAGGAAGCTGGTCTTTCACTGTACACAGTGCATTTGGGTGGTGACGAAGTGCCTCGCGGTGTGTGGATGGGCTCCCCGAAATGCCAGGAACTGATGAAGGAAAAAGGCATGACGAAAGCTCATGGTTTGTCAGAGTATTTCATTACGCAAATGGCGGATGTGATGCAGAAGAACGGACTGAAATTCAGTGGTTGGCAGGAAGTTGCTTTGGGGCATACCGAAGAGGCTCATCAACAGTTGAGGGGCCAGGCTGCCGGTGTGTATTGCTGGAATACTGTACCGGGCTCTGATGAAGTGGTTTATCAGACAGCCAATAACGGTTACCCGGTCATCCTTTGCAACGTGGGCAATTTCTATATGGATATGGCTTACAATGGTCATCCGGACGAGCGTGGACTCGATTGGGGAGGTTATGTGGATGAGTCTGTCTCTTTCTCTATGCTTCCTTTCAGCATTTATCGTTCACTGCGTGTGGATATGGCAGGCAATCCCATTGATTTGGATAATGCGGAAAAGGGGAAGACTGCTTTGACAGAGATAGGCAAGAAGCATATTATGGGTGTACAAGGGCAATTGTTTGCCGAAACTATCCGTAGTTTTGATGGCGTGGAATATCTTCTTTTCCCCAAAATATTAGGGCTGGCAGAACGTGGCTGGAATGCTCATCCGGTATGGGAAAACCTGTCCGGCATGCGGGAGCAGCAGGCTTTCAATCAGGCTTTGGCACTTTATTATGAGAAAATCAGCAAGAGTGAAATGCCTTATTGGGCAAAGAATGGGATTAACTTCCGCTTGCCTCAGCCGGGATTATTGGTAAAAGATGGAAATCTGTATGCTAATGTGGCCATTGATGGTGCTGAAGTACGTTACACAACTGATGGTTCGGAACCTACTGCCCAGTCAACCTTATGGAAAGAACCGGTGAAGTGTGGTTCCCTGGTAGTGAAAGCAAAGACCTTCTACCAAGGCAAGGAAAGTTTGACGATTATATTGAATGTTGAGTAATAGAGAATATTGAAATGAAAAGGGAGTGCATTGTCCGAAAATGCACTCCCTTTTGTTTATTCCTTTAGGCGTTCAGCGCTTGTTCGATGTCGGCAATAATATCCTCTGCATTCTCTATACCTACCGAGAAGCGAATCAGGTCGGGGCGTACACCTGCCTCCATCAGCTGCTCGTCTGTCAACTGGCGGTGTGTATGGCTGGCTGGGTGCAGCACGCAAGTACGTGCATCGGCCACATGAGTCACGATGGCCGCCAGTTTCAGTGAATCCATAAACTTGATAGACTCTTCCCGTCCGCCCTTCAAGCCGAAGGTGACAACGCCGCAAGAGCCGTTCGGCATGTACTTCTGTGCCTGCTCGTAGTATTTGTCGCCCGGCAGACCACAATAATTCACCCAAGCCACTTTGTCGTTCTGGGCAAGATACTCGGCTACCGCTTGTGCATTCTTGCAATGTTGGGGCATACGCAGGTGCAGTGTTTCCAGACCCAGGTTCAGTAGGAATGCGTTTTGTGGAGACTGGATGCTGCCCAGGTCGCGCATCAGTTGGGCTGTAGCCTTGGTGATGTAAGCCATTTTGCCGAAGGCTTTCGTATAAGTCAGTCCGTGGTAAGACTCGTCCGGTGTGCACAGTCCGGGGAATTTGTCGGCGTGTGCATCCCAATCGAAGTTACCGCTGTCTACAATGGCTCCACCTACGCTGGTGGCATGTCCGTCCATGTATTTGGTGGTAGAGTGTACTACGATGTCGGCACCCCACTCAAACGGGCGGCAGTTGATAGGGGTAGGGAAGGTGTTGTCCACAATCAAGGGCACGCCGTGGCTGTGGGCAATGCGGGCAAACTTCTCTATATCGAGCACTTCGAGCGTAGGGTTGGAGATGGTTTCGCCGAATAGGGCCTTGGTATTGGGGCGGAAAGCAGCGGAAATTTCTTCCTCGCTGGCATCCGGGTTGACGAAAGTGACGTCGATGCCCAATTTCTTCAAAGTTACTCCGAAGAGGTTGAATGTTCCGCCATAGATGGTAGAGGAGCAAACAAAATGGTCTCCTGCCTGGCAGATATTGAAAATGGCATAGAAGTTGGCTGCTTGTCCGCTGGATGTCAGCATAGCGGCCACACCACCTTCGAGGGCGGCAATCTTGGCGGCTACAGCATCGTTCGTAGGGTTCTGCAGGCGGGTATAGAAATAGCCGCTGTCTTCAAGGTCGAACAAGCGTGCCATCTGTTCGCTGGTATCATATTTGAAAGTTGTACTTTGATAGATGGGGAGTACACGGGGCTCGCCCTTTTTAGGAGTCCATCCGGCTTGTACGCACAGCGTCTCCGGCTTGAATTGCTTTGCCATAATGTTATCTGTTTTAAAAGTTTCTTATCTATTATCGCGTAAGTTGTCGCAAAAGTAGGGAAAAAATTATAATTTTGTGCTTAAGTATGGTAAAATGCTATAAATTAGCGGCTGGAAATTTGTAGCGAACCGAATAAATGATGAATAATTGGAATATGAAACGCATATTTTGTTTACTGACCATCCTCTTTTGTACTTTGTTTGCTTTTAATGCTTCGGCTCAGGAAGAGCGGGATAGTCCGAGACGTGGAGAAGGAATCTCTGTTTTCCTGGAACGTAACAAGCGCCCGGGGAGAGCCTATTATAAGGAGTTTTTGGAGCTGAACAAGAAACTTCTTAAAGGGAAGGAGGAATTGCGGCTGGGAGTGAAGTATGTACTGCCCCCATTATCAAAGCCGGTTGGCAATGGGAAGAAGACAATCAATGAACCTTTGTTCGGGAAAGCGCTTGCCAGTGTAAAAGTGACATCCAACCGTTTGCAGGGCGCTTGTTTTTATGTAGTGAGCGGGCATGGAGGCCCCGACCCCGGAGCTATCGGCAGAATCGGCAAAATAGAACTGCATGAAGATGAGTATGCGTATGATGTGGCTTTGCGCCTTGCCCGTAACTTGATGCAAGAGGGGGCGGAAGTCCGTATCATTATCCAGGATGCTAAAGACGGAATCCGTGATGACAAGTACCTTTCCAACAGCAAACGTGAGACGTGCATGGGAGCTCCCATACCCTTGAACCAAGTGGCACGTCTCCGGCAACGTTGCGCCAAAATCAATGAGTTTTACAAGAAGGACCGCAAGAACTATAAATATTGCCGTGCCATTTTTCTTCATGTGGACAGTCGCAGTAAGAGCCATCAGACCGATGTGTTCTTTTACCACTCTAAAAGCAAGCCCGACAGCAAGCGTCTGGCTAAGACCATGAAGAAAACTTTCGAATCGAAATATGACAAGCACCAGCCCAACCGTGGGTTTACCGGAACTGTCAGCGCACGCAATCTTTATGTGTTAGCCAATACTTCTCCCGCTTCCGTATTCGTGGAATTGGGAAATATCCAGAACACTTTTGACCAGCGCCGTTTTGTAATCAGTTCGAACCGCCAGGCCTTGGCCAAGTGGATGATGGAGGGTTTCATCACGGATTATAAAAAGGCGAAATAAGGACAATCAACTCTCACTCTCCTTTTTCTTTTCGTGTACCACCACGACTGTAACGGCCGTTATTATCAGCGCCATGCCGATGGCGCTGGCCGGTGTGAAGCTTTCATTGAATATCAGGCAACCGATAACTACGGCTGTCAGAGGTTCCAAGGCCCCGAAAATGGAAGTCAGTGTAGGCCCTATGTATTTAATGGCTTTTACCAGGGTGATGTTGGATATAGCTGTTGCCGGCAGCGCCAGTCCGAGAATATTCAGCCATGTGTAGGTATCATTGGCCAGCCGGATGCCTCCGGTCAGATATCCTCCTATAATAAAGAACAAGGCTCCCAGCCCCATTACGTAGCATGTCAATGCAGTGGAGGGAATCTGCACGGCACGGCTCTTCCTTACTCCTACGATATATCCTCCATAAAAGAATACGGACAGACCGGCAGCAATCAGCCCGATGGTCGTGTTTCCTCCTTCAAAGTCTATTTTGCCGGATGACAAAAGTCCAGCTCCGCTTAGTGACACCAACACGGCAAACAGAATGGCGAATGACCTCTTTTCTCCGAAAAAGCCCATCATGGCCAGTGCCACGGCCAGCGGATACATGAAATGAATGGTGGATGCCACTCCGCTGGATATGTTCTGATAGGCGATGACCAGACTGAAGGAGGTAGCTGCTCGGAGCAGGCTGAGGATGAACACCGTTCCCCAGTCTTTCCTGCTGATGCGGAATGTCTCGCCCAGCATAATGCCGAAAACGACCAAGGTAAGTGAAGCTATTCCCCATCGGTAGGCCAATACTTCGAAAGAGGAGAAGCCCGCAAGGAGTAATGAAATGGTGAAGAAAGGAGCCAGCCCGAAGGTGGCAGAGGAGAGAGCCGCATATATAAACCCTTTTATGGAAACATTTTGCATTTTTTATCTTGATTTTAATGGAGATTTTAAAATTATCTGTTTGCGTCAATTGCTTGATTCGCATTGCGTCGTGCAAAATTAATGAATAAAAACAAGCATACAGACAAGGGAGTGTCCCTTTTTTACAATACAGTATAGATATGGGTATCTAATATAGTATCGACCGGCTTGCCTGATATTTATTCGTTCCATCATGAGGTAAAAATCATTCCACCGCGGAGTAAAAATCGTTCCACCATGGTGGAACGATTTTTACTCCATGGAGGAACGAATACTTGTTCGCTGTCCGGCTCCTAAACTCTTCCGGGGAGAAAGTCTGATAGCTCCGGCAGAACGGTTTGCCTACTCTACCGGAATATAAATTTCTGTCAACAGTTCCTCCGGCGCCGTATCTGCGGGGTTGTTCAGGTAACGTTCCGCACTGGACTCATCCCGTAAGCTACATTCCATTTCGGGGATATATTTCCCGTAGATGGTATCGTATACGGCCTGCAGATGTTCATATGGGCCTTTGTATAGGAATATGGCATAGCGGCCTGCCGCGAGCTGTTTAAATCCTATGTCTCCTTTGGCCGTTGTAGATGAGGGTAGGACTATACATACATCGGTACGCAGCTTTTCAGCGGGCGTCACTTTGGGGTCATCGTGATAGATACAGTAGGGCATCACTTCTCCCATAGGCAGTTTTTCTTCCTGGATGAACTGGCAAAGGCGCATCCATGCGCTGCAATAGTCGTTCAGTTTATAGTCGCCAAAGAGGCGGATGTAAATTACATTTCGGGCAGGAACTTCTTTGATTTCGTGTTTCAGTTCCAGTTCCGGACGAATAATGGCTGGTTTCATAATTACAAAGTTTTTATTGTTACGATACTCTAATGGTGAAATGCCATAGAACTGCTTGAATACTTTTGACAGTGACGAGGGCGAAGAGTAGCCTATACGGTAGGCTATGTCCGCTATCGGCATGTCCGAGTAACGAAGCAACCGGGCAGCGGCTTCGGTACGCGTCCGGACAATGAACGTACCGACGGGTTCACCCAGGAAAGCTTTCATGATGCGGTGGAAGTAGAAGGGAGAGAAATGGGAAATCCTGGCCAAAGATTTCAGGTCAATTTCTTCTCCGAGGTGCAGATTTATATAATCCACTACTGCGTTCACGCACTTTTGGTATTCCTCCTGGGTTGTCTTTTTCTGTTGCATGGTTCTATTGGGCTTTTTCATGTTGCAAAAATAGGAGGAAAAGAAATAGGTTACTTGTCCGATGTTGCTATAAATGCAATATCTTTAAATAAGATAAGCTATATCCCGGCACAACTTTTTCGTGCAAGCATGAAAGTTTTGCATTCGATTTGCAATATCTTTGCATTTCAGATGAAAAAACAAATGCTTGCAGATGACCGAGGAGATTAAAAGACAACTTTGGGAGTGGGCGGCGGCCTATCATTGCGCCGGCTTCATTCAGAACGACCCCGTACAGTTTCCACATCGCTATGAACGGAAGCAGGATATTGAAATCAGTGGGCTGCTGACTGCCATCATGAGTTTCGGCAACCGTAAGCAGATATTGAAAAAGGCTGATGAGTTGCATAGGTTGATGGGGGTATCACCTCATCAATACGTGTTGTCCTGCCGATGGAAGAATGACTTCCCTGCTACGGACAGAAGCAGTTTTTACCGAATGCTTTCTTATGCTGACTTTCATTCCTATTTCAGGCGTTTGCATGCTGCCTATTCTGCTTTTGACAGTCTGGAGGATGCCTTATGTACGTATGCCGGTAATCCGATGGAAAGGTTATGTGCATTTTTGGAAGTCTCGGCAAAGAGCCCCCAAAAGAAACTGAACATGTTTTTGCGCTGGATGATAAGGAAAGGTCCGGAAGTGGATTTTGGTATTTGGGAGAGATTTGATTGCAGGGACCTGATTGTGCCTTTGGACACGCATGTCTGCCGTGTGGCCTATGCTTTGGGACTCACCGAGACAGAAACATTTTCTTTGAAGAATGCCCGCCGGATTACTGAAGCTCTGGCAGAGGCCTTTCCGGATGACCCGTGCCTGGGGGACTTTGCTTTGTTTGGAAGCGGAGTCAGCGGAGTATTGTAGCGTGTTACCAGTCAATTTCTTGTATCCCTCTGCTCCGTAAGAAATCGTTGGCTTTACTGAAGTGCCTGCAACCGAAGAATCCGTATTCGGCAGAACGTGGGGACGGATGGACGGTAGTCAGAATCAAGTGTCTGCTGCTATTGATTAAAGCGGCTTTTTCTTTGGCGTACGCTCCCCAAAGCATGAATACAAGATTCTCCCGTTCATCACTCAGTTTCTTGATAACAGCGTCTGTGAAGGTTTCCCATCCCATGTTCCGGTGCGAGCCGGTTTCGTGGGCACGTACTGTGAGGACGGAATTCATAGGAAACACGCCTTGCGCTACCCAACGGTCCAGATTTCCGGAAGTCGGAATGGGCTTTCCCAGGTCCTGATGTATTTCCTTGAATATGTTTGTCAGAGAACCGGGAATGGCTACTCCTTTCGGTACGGAAAAGCAGACTCCATAATACTGACCGGGATTAGGATAAGGGTCTTGTCCGAGTATGACGACTTTCACTTTTTCGAACGGGCAAGAGTTGAAGACATGGAAAATCTGATGGCCGGGAGGTAGCACGTTGGCATGCCCGTACTCACTTTTTACAAATGCTACCAGCTTCTCAAAATAAGGTTTGTCAAACTCCTCTTGCAGGCGTTTTCTCCAGCTTTCTTCTATTTTTACGTTCATAAGAGTCTTGCAGTTACATATGAATGGGAAATGATGTTGCAAACATACAAATAATCCGGATGAGACGGATGCTTTTATGAGTATAAAGAATGTTTTTATTATTGTATGAAACGATAGTTATTTTGAGTAAGTTTATTACTTTTGTGGTGCAATGCCGGACACTAAGCATAGAGTCGCCATTGCTGAGGTTGAACTGATTGGTAAAATAAAGGAATGGAAAATTTTCATCGTATGGATGCTTGTCCGGTACGGGATGTACTGAGCAGGTTGGGAGACAAATGGACAATGCTTGTGCTGGTCACACTGAAAGCGAATGGAACGATGCGCTTTTGCGATATACAGAAAACCATAGGGGATATTTCCCAGCGGATGTTGACGGTTACATTGCGCTCATTGGAGACGGACGGGCTGATTGTCAGGAAAGTCTATGCGGAAGTTCCTCCCCGTGTGGAGTATAACCTTACAGAAACCGGATGTAGCCTGATGCCGCATATTGAATCTTTGGTAGGATGGGCATTGGAGCATATGAATGATATTTTGAATCGGCGCAGTCTGCAGAACTGATGGGTCGATATGCAAAGAGGGTGTGTCGAAACTGGTATTCACCACAGATTACACAGATTTGCACAGATAAGCATCTTTGATTATCAGTAGATTAAGCTCATTCTGTGTTAATCCGTGTAATCTGTGGTGAATTTTGACACACCCCTTCAGAAGTTTCCAAGTGCTTGTTTTATTTCTTAGCATCGGCAAAATTGTGAACCTTGTTTTTCAGATTGTCAGCTTTCTCTGCGGCCTCATGGGCCTCATGGGCCATCTTGTCTGCTACTTTGGTGCCAACGTGCAATGCTTCTTCTTCAGCAGTGTTGATGAACTCCTTGGCTTCGCCACTTGCTTTGTGGATGGCACGGCATATGGCATCTTCCAGCTTTTTAGCTTTCTCCGTACGGGAGAAGTGGTAGGCCAATGCACCGGCAACCGAACCTATTCCCAGTCCAATCCAGAAATTAGAATCTTTACATTTCATAATCAAGTCAGTTTTTAATAGTTAAAGTTAGAATCAATTCTGATGAGACAACATACTTGCCAAAGATTGGTTCATCCGGCGAGAAAGGAATTAATAACAATTTACTTTTGTTGGTGGAGATATTTATTCTGCTTAAATTTGCGATGCACTTAAAATTTATACAAGTATGATTAGATTAAATGTTTTTATTCAGGTAAGTGCGGAGAACCGTGCCGCAGTATTGGAATCTGCCAAAGAACTGGTCGCATATTCCTTGAAGGACAATGGATGCATTGCTTATGATGTGTTTGAGAGCGCCACTCGCAGCGATGTTCTTATGATTTGTGAAACATGGAAAGATGCAGAGTCATTGTCTGCCCATGAAAAAGCAGACCATTTTGTGGCCCTGGTGCCCAAAATCCAGGGGCTGGCTGCCATGAAGTTGGAAAAATTCGAGTTCTGAATCAGTAATTTGAGGTAGTAAGGGGTTGTGTGATCATGCGTAAATAAGTATATTTGTGCATTCTTAATATACATATTTATGCTGATTACCCTTATTATCCTTGTTCTCTCCGCTGCCTTTTTTGTAGCAGGCAAAGTCCGTTCGGACATTGTGGCGCTTTGTGCGCTGATTGGTTTATTGATATTTCAGATTCTTACTCCTGAAGAGGCCCTTTCCGGCTTCTCCAACTCGGTGGTGATTATGATGGTGGGCTTGTTCGTTGTGGGCGGCGCCATTTTTCAGACCGGGCTGGCTAAAATGATAAGTTCGCGCATTTTAAAGCTGGCAGGCAAAAGCGAGCTGAAACTCTTCTTGCTGGTTATGCTGGTTACCTCTGCCATTGGTGCTTTTGTGAGCAATACGGGAACGGTGGCTTTGATGCTGCCTATCGTGGTGAGCTTGGCACTGAGTGCCGGAATGAATCCTAGCCGTCTATTGATGCCTTTGGCTTTTGCCAGCAGCATGGGCGGTATGATGACACTTATCGGTACGCCTCCTAACTTGGTCATTCAGAATACATTGACGGGAGCGGGCTTTGAACCGCTGTCTTTCTTCTCCTTTTTGCCGGTGGGCATTGTGTGCGTGATAGTGGGAACTTTGGTTTTAATGCCTCTGACCAAATGGTTTCTCTCCAAGAAAGGTAAAAAGAATGACGGAACATTGTCGGGCAAATCATTGGACCAACTGGTACAGGAGTACGGACTTTCCAGCAATCTGTTCCGTTTGAGGGCTGTCAATGACTCCCGTCTGATAGGAAAAACCATCATAGACCTGGATGTACGCCGCAAGTATGGTCTGAATATCATTGAAGTACGGCGTGTAGACTCTTCCCAACATAGATTCCTGAAAACCATTACCCAGAAATTGGCATCGCCCGATACGACCATTTGGGTGGGCGACGTGCTTTACATTACGGGAGAGGTGTCGAACGTAAATCGTTTTGCTGAAGACTTTTTAATGGAAATGCTCGACGGGCATACCACTGAAGAAGCCTCCAAAGCCGACAAGTCCCTTGACTTTTATGACATCGGAATCGCCGAAATCGTGTTGATGCCCTCTTCCAATATTGTGAACCGGACGGTGAAGGAAGCAGGGTTCCGTGATAAATTTAATGTAAATGTATTGGGCATCCGTCGTAAGAAGGAATATATATTACGTGAATTGGGACGTGAGCGTATGCATAGTGGCGATGTTTTGCTGGTGCAGGGTGCGTGGCAGGACATCGCACGGATAAGCAGGGAAGATTCCGATTGGGTGGTATTGGGGCAGCCTTTGGCAGAAGCCGCCAAAGTGACGCTGGATTATAAAGCGCCCATAGCTGCCGCTATCATGGTGCTGATGGTTGCCATGATGGTCTTCGACTTTATTCCCGTGGCCCCGGTGACAGCGGTGATGATTGCCGGCTTGCTGATGGTGCTGACGGGATGTTTCAGGAATGTGGAAGCCGCCTATAAAACGATAAACTGGGAAACGATTGTGCTCTTTGCAGCCATGCTCCCCATGTCTCTTGCACTCGAAAAAACCGGTGCCTCGGAATATATATCCAACAGTCTTGTGAGCGGATTGGGTAGTTATGGTCCTATTGTGTTGATGGCAGGTATCTATTTCACCACTTCATTGATGACCATGTTCATCAGCAATACGGTGACGGCAGTGCTGATGGCCCCTATTGCTCTTCAAAGTGCGGTTCAGATTGGAGTAAGTCCCGTTCCGTTCTTGTTTGCCGTGACGGTTGCGGCAAGCATGTGTTTCGCTTCTCCATTCTCTACACCGCCCAATGCACTGGTGATGCCGGCAGGACAATATACATTCATGGATTATATAAAAGTGGGGCTCCCGTTGCAGATTATTATGGGAGTGGTGATGGTATTTGTGTTGCCGTTGCTGTTTCCTTTTTAATAAAGTATATGACCACTTCATTATGCTGTAATATTAGGCGCGGATTACGTGGAATAACGCGGACTATGCAAATTGAATTCTTGAAATCTGCGTAATCCGCGCCTAAAAAATAGTAAGGTAGTTTTGACACGTTCCTCCTTTTTACTGTTACAGCTTTATACTTTTTTTCTTTCCTGCATAGCTTATTGTCTTTCCGCCTTTCATCGGCCGGTCTCCCGTACCGGAGTTCTGACCGACCAGAACAACCTTGAACTTGCGGCTTTTCAGCATACCCGGAAAACTGCCTTCCCGCTCTTCTATTGTCAGGCGACGAGCCTTGTCGTCCCAATGGAAGCGGATGGTGGAATAAGCTCCCTTTTCGTAGTTGTAGTTGTCATTTTCGTCCTCGTAGAGGGTGAATGTGCCGTCGGCACCCGGATAGATGCGTATCTCCAGATTGTCCCAATTCTTTTCGGCGGAATACTGTACTTTGGGACCGAACGGCAGGATACTGCCGGCTTTTACATAGACGGGCAGAATCTCTTTCGATACACAGCGGTTCAAGGTCTGTCCGCCCTGCTGTTTTTCGTTACTCCAGAAGTCCCACCAGTCTGCGCCTTGAGGAAGGTAAACCGACCATTCCGTCACTTCCGGCCGGGTGACCGGTGCTACCAGTAGGGAGCGTCCGAAAAGAAATTCGCCGCCAACTTCATGTGTTTTAGAATCTGCTGCAAAATCCATTACTAAAGGACGCATGAATGTACCGTCATTGTGGGACACATCCCAGGAAGTGCTGTAAATGTAGGGCAGAAGGCGATAGCGCAGATTAATCATCTTCTCCTGGGCATCGAAACACCACTCGCCACGCTTGCCGAAGTTCCAGATTTCACGGGGCAACTCCGTACCGTGCGAACGCATCATCGGGCAGAAAGTGCCGAACTGCATCCAGCGTACATACAGTTCTTGGTATTTGGGGTTCTTGGCTCCCCCTTCTTGGTTCCAGCGTCCGGCAAAGAAGCCGCCTATGTCACTGTTCCAGTTCGGAATGCCCATTAAGGTGTAGTTCAGTGCGGCAGGAATCTGTTTCTCCAGCATGTCCCAAGTGGAGGTCACGTCACCACTCCAGGTGTTGCAGCCGTAACGTTGTTGTCCGATAAATCCGGAACGGGTTAGGATGACAACGCGTTTGTCTTTGCTCAAAGCCTTTTGATGCGAGGCTATTCCGCTGTTGTGCATCAGTGAGTAGGCGTTCTTTACACTTCGGTAAGATCCCAAGTGAGTGGGGAGGTCATAGTCCGATTCTTGTCGGTTGATATGGTCGGGCTCTGTAGAATCGAGCCACCAGCCGTCGTTGCCGATGTAACTGAAAATGCCTTTATTCAGATATTTCCAATAAATATCCCTTGCTTCGGGATTGTAGACGTCGTAGGGGCGTGCGCCACTTTGTGGAGGCCAGGTATCAAAATTGATAATCATGCCTTTGGTATCCAGCTCCTTGCGTTGCTCTGTGTGGGTGCCAAAGCCGGGCCATGCCACAATCATCAGCTTGGCATTCAGCTTGTGTATTTCGTCGGCCCACTTCTTGGGGTTGGGAAAGCGTTCAGGGTCAAAGCTGTGTGAGTTCCACGCACTGTCCGTCTTCTGATATTCGGGCCAGTAGCGCCAGTCTTGAATCATACAGTCAATGGGAATTTGTAGTTCGCGATACTTCTTCAAGACATTCAGGCTTTCTTCCTGCGTATGATAGCGCTCCTTGCTTTGGAAGAAACCGTATGCCCACAGTGGAAGCATGGGGGAGTGTCCCGTCAAGTCGCGCACCTGGGCGATGATGCCGTCGGCGTTTCCGCCATACATGAAATAATAGTCCGCACAGTGTCCCAGGCTCTGGAAAGCGAGTTCCTGCGGAGTATCCATGAATTCTGAAATGGAGTAGTTGTCCCAATATACGGCATAGCCTTTCACGGGCGACATGAAATAAGGAGAATAGGTGAACATGTTCTCGTTCTGCATGTGGTGCATGGAGTTGCGGCGGTTGAATTTGCCGTCCATCACTTGTCCTACTCCGTAGATGGGTTCGTCTTTATCCAATAGGAAAGAGCCCCTTACTTGATAGGAGGGAGTGCCGGCATCATTCTTATCGGCAAAAGAGGTGCCGTAGTCCTTGTCTTTCAGCAGCTCGTTGCCGGCGATGGTATGGAAACTGATGCCTCCGGTTGCCGGATTGACAAGAACTTTCAATATAGAAGATTTCAGCACGGTTTGTCCTGCTTCCTCCGAAAAGTCCACTTTGACCGTTTCGGGTGATTTGACCACTACCAGACTTTCTTTGTTGTAGGGTTTGCCTTCGGGAGTTTTGTAAACCCGCACAATGGAAGGCGAATAGAATTCCACACGGATGTCCATTCCTTGTGTGGTGCATTTCATTCCTTGAGGTGTGCGCTCTGTGTTCTGGGCGGCACACAAGTTTGCAAGCATGGTTGCACAAGTCAGCACGAAGCCGGCTCTTTTCATAAAATTCATTTTCATGGTTCTTTTAAAATTATGCTGCAAAAGTAGCCTTGAATCCCCTTTAGGTGGCAACAATCTTGTTGAAACGGAACAACACTCAAGTTGATTTCTGCATTTTCTCCGCATATTCCGAGGGACGGCAGCCGTACATTTCCTGGAAACATTTGCTGAGATAGCTGGAACTGCTGAAGCCGGTACGCTCTGCGATTTCCGTAATGCTGAGGCTGCCTTCCAGGATGAGTTGTGCCGCACGTTGCAAGCGGATGTTGCGGATGAAGAGGCTGGGGGACTGGTCGAGCATGGCTACCAGTTTCCGGTAAAGTCCGGTGCGTTCCATACACAAGTCGCGGCTTAGCTGCTCTACGGAGTAGCCGGGTACATGCAGGTTCTTTTCCACCAGTTCGATAGCTTTTGTCAGGAAAACAGATTCGGATGCGTCTTGCTTGTTTTCTGTTTGGTGAGGTTCGGTATGGCTATGTACACAAGTTATGTTTTTTCCTTCCGGTGATTTCTTTTGTTCCGCTTCATAACGGTTGCACTGCTCTATCAAGTTGCGGATGCGGAGCAAAAGGATTTCTTCTTTGTGTTTCCGTTCCATCTCCTTCCGGGTGCGGTGTATGTAGAGGCGGATGCTTGCCGCAATGATGGCGATTGACAAGACTATATAGATGACGTATGCAACGCCGGTTTTCCACCAGGGAGCATGGACTGTTAGGCTTATCCGGGCCGTTTGCTCTTCATTCCAATGCTTTCCATCGTTAGAGGCCATTACCTTGAAGGTGTAGCTTCCCGGTGGCAAGTTGGTATAGGGAGCTTGGAGAATGCCGTTGCTCTGCTTCATGTTGCCGGCGGTTACCCATTGTGCGTCGATACCTTCCAGCTGATAGCGGTAATGGGTGTGCTCGCGGTTGAAGTAATTCAATGCGGAGAACTCGAGAGTAAGGAAGTTCTGGCTGTGGCTCAATGATATTTCTTTCACATAAGGAGAGGCTTCGGGTAGTATAGTCCGGTTTTCATAGCTTCTGCCCGGGAGGATGCATTCTCCATGCACATGGATTGCCGTGAAAACCGGTGGATAGGGCAGACTGGAAGATGGGGGCTCCGGATTGGGGGAAAAGATGTTGCATCCGTCGGCGTCTCCGAAATAGAGCGTTCCGTCATGTGACACGAATGCCGCTTCCGAACCGTATTCCCCTTGTAGCTCTTTGGGCAGGGTGGATGCTTCTACCGGTATGAGTATCCGGTTGCCGTCTTCCTGCAGGTCGAGCTTATAGATAGCTGTCCGGTCCTTTATGAATATGTTGCCGTCCCGGTCTTCCGTAAAGTTTGCTACGGCTGTATTTCTTTCAAGTGATAGGGGGAAATCCTTCTTGTCTATGTGGATGTGCTTATATAAGGCCGGATGGTAGTACAGCAATCCTCTGTTGAATGTTCCGAGCCATAAAGCTCCTTGCCGGTCCTGGAAAATCGTACTGATTTCTGTAGCAAGGACGTTGCCCTTTCGGGTCCTCAAGGTGGGCATGTAGTGGCGTGTCCTCTTTTCGGGGTCAATAATCCAAAAGCCACGGATGCAGCTGATGTATGCTTTCTCATCTGCGGAGATCATCAGTGTATTGAGGGTATACTCTGTTTCCATCAGCTTCTCCCATGCTCGCTTATGGAGGTCGAAATGGAAAAATCCTCCTTTAGAGCCGTTGCGCAGTTGATAGAACCCGTTTTTTCCTCTGAGTATGAGGGAGGTGTTTTGGAACTTCTCTTGTTCCGTCCGGGGATATGCGGCAATGTCATACTGTTGTTTTCCGTTTTTTACATCATAGCACACGATTTCTCCCGTGTCATGGAACAGATACAGAGATTCTTCGTCTGCAGTCAGGTCTTGTATTGTTCCTCGGCCTTCAGACAGTTTCAATCGGAAGGAAAGTTCCGGCTGTAACAGCTCGCCATGGCTGATTACCCAGACGAGCCCCCGTTCGTCCGCAAACAAATCCTCTATGGGATGCTGCATACCTTTCTGTTGAAAGACGGAGTCCAGGTTGGCAATGTATCGCTCGTTATGGAGATTGATGCACATCAGCCGTTGGTAATCCTTTATCCACAAGAGGGAATCACCGCTCAGATAGACATGGTAGAAGCCCTTGTATTGTTTCAGCGGATATATATATTCGGGGGTAGGCTGCAGAGAGGTGAAGTTGGCTCCATCATACAGATTGACGTTCTGGGTGGTGGTAAATACCATTCTTCCGTCCGGAAGTTGGAGGATATAGCGTATCTGGTTATCACTCAGACCGTGCGAGGTGTCAATGGAAGTGAATAGAAAGTCATTGGCAGAGATGGGAAATGCCATGCTGAGACATAATACCAACACTACCATGAACTTTATATCTGTTGGATGGATTTTTCCCATCTTTATTTTCCCCCTTTCCAGATACTGATAATTTTTTTGCCTATTGCCAAAATATTCAGCAGTGATACAGCAAAAAATAATAGGCAACCGGTCAATATGCATGGAAGCAGTGAACCGCTCTCCAGTTGCGGGAAGAGGTTTTGGACTACTTCTATATAGTAACTGCGTACCCATGCCACGCAGCCGATGGCGAGGAGCAGTACCAGTACATTCAGCCCTACTGTCAGTATATAATAAGGCGTGGCTACCCGCGTCGGGCTATATCCTATCAGCAGCAGGTTTTCCAGTTTTACCGTATTCTTTTGGAGAAGCAGGAAGATACTCAGCATCAGGATGTAGAATGACAGAATGCTGATGAACAGTCCTACTCCCATGACAATAGCTGTAATGAGGCGCAGGAAATAAGTTGTCTTTCCGGCATCCAGATTGTTGCCTTCGGTTTCGTAATTCTTTTGCTGGAAATAGTCGGTGATGGCTGTGTCGGTAGGATTCTTCACTTCCACAATAAGTCGGGACGGTTCAGCTTCTTTTTCCGGTGCAAAATTCTTGTTGGCCCAGTCCATGAAGGATTGGGGGACGAGAATTTTATCTCATCTTTGGAGAAGGTATTGCTTTTCCCGGCAAAGCTGCCCAAAGTACTGATTTTCTTGGTAGCAATGATATAATCCTTCTTCATGAAACTGTCCCCTTCCGTAAAAACGGGAAGGACATCACGATAGAATTGTACGCTCAGCAATACAATCATCATGCCGAAGAGATTGGCGAGGAAAAAGCCTGCCAACTGTCCGACACTGATGTGCTGGCGGAGAAGTTTCCAAACAAGTCGGTTCATATTAGCCACATTTATAATTGATAAATTTCATCATAATCCAATTCCAGATGTTTGCCGATGGAAGTCACTATGATTCCCGCTCCTTGGCGGCTGGCTTCTTCTGTCAGCAGCCTGCCCATGATTGTTCCGTTCTCGTCATCCAGATGGCTGACGGGTTCGTCCAGGAAGATGAAGTCGAAAGGCTGGCAGAGGCTGCGGATAAAGGCGACTCTTTGTTGCTGGCCGAAAGATAGCTTCCCGGCTTTCTCGTTTACCTTGTCGGCAATGCCGATTGCCTCGAATAGGGTAAGGACTTCTTTCCTTTTTTTGAAGTTGGTAAGCCGGTTCTTCAGTTGTATGTTTTCGATGGCGGTAAGTTCGGGAAAGATACGCAACTCCTGAAAAAGAATGCTGAGGGAGTGTTTGCGTATATCTGTCCAGTCATTGACGGAGAGTGAACGGATATTGCGCTCATCAAAGTTGATGATTCCCTGATAATCGTTGCGGTAGCCGTAAACATAGCTGCAAAGCGATGATTTTCCGGTGCCCGAAGCGGCTTCTATGAGATAACGTTTCCCTTTGTGGAACGTAATGTCCCGATGCCATACGTCTGAGGTAATGGCATCACGGTCGGCAAACACTTGAGGTAGTGTTTGCCGTAGGTGAATCCTATTCATGAGTGGTATTAATCCTTAATCTCTAATCCTTAATCCTTAAATTACATTCCTGCAAACTGCTTGATAAAGTCCACAATCTGTTTCAGTGCATTAACATTCTTGTTCTTCAGCTGCAGGGTGACGGTTGCCTTGTCCTCGTTGCCGACAGCTTCCAGATACGAGATATTGCCGAGCAGCGAGTAATAGGTGCTATACTCTTGTCCGCCAAATCCAGCTAGCATTTTTACAACGGGCAGGTCAAGTACGGCTTCCGCATTGATGACAAAGGCTGTGCGCTTGCCTTTCAGACTGGAAGCGAAGTCCGTCTCTTTGGCAGACGGGTCAGCGGTCTTGCATGCATTCTTATACAGCAGTTCGTCATTGGTGGCGTACATCTGTTTGTCTCGTATGCCGAAGAATATGTTGATAGCGCGTGATTTATAGACATATTCATTCTCATTCAATTTCACGATGTCTTCGCCGCGTTTCAGTCCCAGTTCGGACTTTTTCTCATAAAGAGCTTTCAAGGGAGCGTCGTTCTTTACGCTGGCATAGGCCAGGAAAGAAGGATTGCTGTTCATGGTTACATTGATAAGGCCTATGGTCAGGTCGTTGTGGAAAGCACTGAACAAGTCTTTTACTTCAGCGGCTTTGGTAATGGAGAAATCGTTGCGGAACTGCTCATTCTCTTGCAGCACATTGTAGAACTCTTCTCCATTGATACCTATGCTGAATAGCGCCAGGGTAGATTTTGGGAAATACTTCAAGAACGTGTTTTCGATGGGACAAGTACTTTTGATTTGCTTTTCGAAAAGTGCTTTCAATTCTGTGTTCTCGGTATAGCTCTCTACTTTCAGTTCTATTTTCCCTTTTTCGAAGGAGAGACTTCCCAGCATCTTCAAGTCTTTCAGGTCGATATTGTGGGATATTCCGTAATTCAGCGGATTGGCGTATGCACTCAGCAGGCTGGAAGGAGAGATGAGCATATTGATGTCTCCATCCTGCTTTTGCATTTTCTTGAAAGCGGTGTTACTGTTGATGCTGTTTTCTCCGGTCTGTTTCAGCAAGGCGGGAATTCCTTCTTTGACTTTTTCCAGTTGCGATGTGCCGGTGTAGTTCACCATCATAAGCGTGGTAGGAGTGAAAGCGAGCAATGCCCGCTTGTTGATTTGTGCAAAACTGTAACCGTCCGCTTCTGCCACATGGCTGATTATCTGTTCTTTCTCCGTAACTTCCAGAAGCTTCAGCAAATCATCCTCACTTTGAACCTTGGCTACCATGGTGGTATAGGGGAACGAGGGAGCGTTGAAGACATAAATCGGCGCATTGACGTCCACTCCCGATTTGGCAGGGTCTTTCAGTACAGCCTCCAATTGTTGGAAAGTAGCTGCATTCATATCGCTTTTCAAGGCATCTGTCAGCTTTTGCAGTGCTTCTTTAGTCTCTTTATCTTTGGTACCGGCCTTGTCTGCCAATGATTTTAAATTGACAGCGATGACTTGCGAGGCATCGGAAGGAATAACGTTGGTGTATTCTGGCTTTTTGGACGAACAAGCGCTTATCAGCACGATGAGCATTGCCAGTACTGAGAAGTGGAAGAATAGGTTCTTTTTCATATAGTTTTTGTTTTAGTGAGTATCATTGATTCTGTAAATTGAGGATGTGGCAGGCAACCAGTGCCGCCGTCTCTGTACGCAACCTTGATTTTCCCAAGCTGATGGGGATAAAATCGTTTTCCGTCGCCTTCCGGACTTCCTCTTCGCTGAAGTCTCCTTCAGGACCGATTAGTACGAGAGCGTCCTCTTCGGGATGTACCATATCCTTCAAAAGCGGTTTTTCGCCTTCATAACAGTGGGCGATGAATTTCTGACCCGGAAAAGGCTGTGTGATGAACTTGTTGAAGTCTGTCATTTCATTCAGTTGGGGCAGGCGTGCCTTGAGCGACTGCTTGATGGCAGAAACCAGAATTTTGGAGATGCGCTCCGTCTTGATGACTTTCCGTTCCGAGAAACGGCAGTTCAGGAATGTCAGTTC
>PPYF01267597.1_pt1 | contig 24702 bp, 22 predicted proteins | sample 1559871 | NCBI WGS metagenome assembly PPYF01 (sample SAMN08240021, study PRJNA423297) | Human gut metagenome, whole genome shotgun sequencing project. | reverse complement strand
GGGTGTTGCCGGAGTCGGTCTTGGGCTCCATGCCGGGCGCGTAGTAGCCGGTGGTGCTGCCTTCGCGCTGGAAGTCGTGGTGGCAGCGGGCCATCCAGCGGCCCGGGATGCCCGGGTCTTCGATGAATTCGTTGCGGTCGAACTTCCAGACGACCTTGCCGTTCCAGTCGAGCTGCACGAGGTCGAGGCCGTCCTGCACGCCGTAGCGCCCGTCACGCGAGCCGCGCGAGGTCATGAGGTAGCCGCCGGGGAAAATCTTGTTCGGGAAGCCGTGGACGCCCTTCCACACCTTGTTTTCGTAGCCGTTCATGTTCATGAGCACGGCGCCCGTTTCGATGGCCTGAAAGATGGTGTAGCCGTTCCAGCATTTTTCGGGATTGTAGACGGTGACGCCGGTGGGATAGATGGTCGGATGGCCCATGATGTTCTCCTGAGGGGTTGGGGTCGTATGGGACGTGAAAAGCCGGTTCTGACAGGGTCGGAGGAATCGTGTTCCGAGGTGATCAGGCGATTTCCTCAAGGGACTTGCCGCCGGTGCGCTGGCCCCAGATGGCGACGACCACGGCGGGGACGAAGCACATGAAGCTGAAAATCCAGAATACGCCGTCAAAGCTGTAGGCTGCGTAAACCATCGGGATAAGCGGTTGCGCCGCGGCGACGGCGAGGCGTCCGGTGGAGCTGTGGAAGCCGGTTGCGGTGTTGCGCATGCGGGTCGGGTAGGATTCGGCGGTGTAGGAGAAGACGGTGAAGCCCACGGCCATGACTACGGCGGTCAGGACGAGTCCGGTGATGACGATGGGCCAGTAGCCGACCACGTTGCCGAAGATGGGGCCGAGGACGGCGAGGATGAGCAGCATGCACATGATCGGAATCTTGCGCCCGCCGAGGTCGGTGACGAAGGAGGAGAAGAACAGGCCAGCAGGGACGCCGATGGAGATGATCGTCGTGGCCATCAGGCTGTCTTCCAGCGAGAAGCCGTGCGCCTTGAGCAGGGTCGCCGTCCAGTTGGTGACCGTGAAGGTCGCGGGATTGGTGAAGACCACGATGGCGAGAAGGACCAGCGTGCGCTTGATGTACTGGCGTTGGAACATGCCGGTCAGCACTTCCCGTACGGGGACCTTGGTCTGCACGTTTTTGGCGGCTTCGGAGAGGTCCACGTGCTTGCCGGTGATTTCAAAGACGACCTGTTCGGCTTCCTCGACCCTGCCGCGGGCGACCAGCCAGCGGGGGGATTCCTTGAGGTAGCGCAGGCCGATGACGAAGGCGATGAGGCCGACGCCGCCGAAATAGAAGATGTAGCGCCACGCCTCTTCGGCGAGGGGGATGATTGCGCGGCACATGACGCCGATGACCGGGACGGCGGAGAAGCCGACGGCGGCGACGAGGTTCTGCCACTTGCCGCGCGATTCGGCGGGGGCCATTTCGGCGATGTACGCCTGCGAACAGACCATGAGGCAGAAGACGCCGAAGCCGGTCATGGCGCGGGCGATGACGAATACGTGGAAGTTGTCGGTAAACCCGTTGAGCACGGAGAAGAACGAGAACGTCGCGATGGCGATGAGGAAGGTCCTGCGCCGTCCGATGAAGTCGGAGATCACGCCGCCGACGAAGCCGCCGGCGGTCATGCCGATGAAGTACCAGAGCGTGACCGTCCCGATGTCCGACATGTCCAGTCCCCATGTGTGCATGAGGGCAGGGGCGATGAAGCCGAAGTTCCAGTTGTCCATCTGCTCGCAGAAGTAGGCCATCATGATGATGAAGAAGACGACCTTGTGGAATCCCGTCACCGGCATGTTGTCGAAATAGTTGTTGGGAATTTTCCGGACTGTTGCTTGGCTCATAATCGCTTCTCCAAAAGTCGATTCTGTTCAGGATCGACGCTCTTCAGCGTTGTATATACGCATCATGCTGTAATGATGACGTATATGAACATACAATGGAATGCGTCGTTTCTGTTGTTCACAACGGTAACAGGATATTCAAGCATCTCTTTTCGGTCATCGCTTGATGTTTGAGACGGCGTATCCCCGCAGAAGCGGAGTCCGTTACGCCGAAAAGCGTACGGAATGCGTCCCTTTTCATCGTGCGGATCGGCAACGGCTTTTCCGGAAAAGCATGTTTGAACCATACGGGAAAGGGAAAGACCGGAATGTTACGAGTGCAGCATTTCACGAAAAAAAGTGAAATTTTTTTCAATCGGAAAGACGGGAGAGGTCTTTGCTGTATAACTATGTGTTAAAAAAGATATTATAAAAAATAAACACAAAGATGCGCCTTGATGGTTGTGCTGGCACGTCCGTTGCTAAGCGCGAGAAATGCAGTGAAGGCCACACTTCCAATAGATATAGGACTCTTTTTCACAAAGAGATGGAATACGCCGTCATGAAAGGGAAACCCTTCGCACGGAGGAGCGGAAAACGGGCTTTCGGACGTGGGAGAAAAACAAAAGGCGCGGGAAGCGGCGGGCGGAACGCAGAGGGAGGGAGGCCGAAAGACGCGGACAGGGGAGGCAGTCGGAACGGAGGGAAGGGCCGCGCGGAGGCGGCGGAGAGGCGCGCCGGGCATCGGCCCGGAACTGGCCCTCGGCACGGAGGAAGCTACGGCGGAGACGAGGGCACAATCCGATTCCATGTCGTCGTCCGGGCGAAGTGGGAACCGCACTCAATCAGGAGTGGAAACCAGCCCTCTCTCTGGAGGCGGGTCGGTTGGAGAGAAAAAACGCCCGTACAGGGCACGGGCGTTGTGGGACTATCGTATTTGCTTATCATACGCTGTTATGCGCGAAAATACTCGCTTATGGCGTAGACACTGCTTCCGTCAACGGAAGACGTCAGTGGGCTCACCGTTTCCCCGCGTTCCGTTCGGCGTCTTCGAGAGAGGCGTATCCGTAGGCGGTGGAAATGTGTTCCGCCACTTCCTTCGCGAGATTGCGTCCAGTTTCCTGACAGTTCCGAAGGTATTCCAGATACAGGCGAAGGGTTTTTAGGGAGTAGGTCTTGAGTTCCCCCACAAGATACGTTTCAAAGGAGGTCTGCCACGGCGTATCCTGCTCGCTGGTCAGAGGACGGCCCGCGGAGCGCATGCGGGGATAGGCGAGGTCCACTTCCCGTTCCCACTCGACCTGTATTTTGGCGATCTCGGCGATCATTCCGAGTGCCTCCTCGCTTACGCGCGGCAGGTGATCTCGTATTGCCGCGAAGGCATCGGGGTGGGTCCGTTCCATCATGAAGGCGTATTTTTCTTCGGGCAGGTTGCGGCCTTCCCGGTCCGCCCGTTCAAGGTCTTCCCGGTAGCTTTCAAGCAGAGGCAGGCTCCAGCTTTTGAACTGGCATGCGCGCATTTTTTTGAAGAAACCGGAATCGTTCTGACATGAAGCGCGTCCACCTTCGTTTTTGACCTTGTCGAACATCGTCCATTCCAGATCGCACAACTGCTGGATCAGAGTACTCTTGTCATCCATCATGGGGTTCTCCTTTGGTTTCTGCCCAACGGCTTTGAAAAACACGAATGGTATACCGGAATTCGGTCTCCCGGCAGACGCAGGGCATGGGACCGGATGCCTCGGCGCCGGATCAGGATGGGATTGATTCCCTGAATCATTCCTAAGAGCAAGAAGCCGCCGTGGCAAGTCGCCCGTTGGAAGGCGGCTGTCCGGCGTATGGGGTGTTCACTGCCGGCACTCTGGCTCTGCAAGCCTCTTTTTTTCTACTTGGAAAACAAGGGGGTGCCTTGAGTGCGCTGGTTGGACTTTCCCCAGTCCGGGGAAGGCTTCGTCTTTTATTCAAGAGCAAGCATGGGGGAGCGGCGCGGTACCCGTGGGACGGGTTCTCTGGGGAACGTTGCGCGTTGTAACTGTTTTTTTCCCCAAAGGCATAGTGCGGTAACAGGCCGGAACCGAGTCGCCTTGTTTCCGTTGAAAGCTCTGTTGAACCTCTCTTGCTTATATGCCGGGAAAAGAAAGGGGACTTATGGCTTGTTTCCATAAGTACCTGAAATTTATGGTGTGCGGTGAGAGGCTTGAACTCACGGCATCCGCCTTGTAAGGGCGAGTGTCTACTTTTGGATGTACTTGGCTCTTTTAGGTTTATTTATTATTTTTCATATAGTTATATCAATTCTCGTTTGGTTGCTTTTGGATGGAATACCCCCTATTTTGCCCTTATGTGTTGGGAATGGTGTTGGGAAGCGTGTTGGGAAAGGTTCCCCCGTTTTCCGGCGTTCGGAGGGGGAGCGATGGCGACGAAGCGCGAGAAGACAAAGTACCCCGGCGTCTACTACCGGTTGCAGGAACGGTTTGACGGGTACGGTCGGGAGAAAGCCTACTACGTCCTGTACAGGCGCGGCGGGCGCGGGGCGAAGCTCATAGAGGAACCCGTGGGCCGCGAATCCGAGGGCATGACCGCTGCAAAGGCCAATCTGATTCGGGCCGTTCGCATTGCCGGGAAAGAGCAGTCCAACACGGAGCGGCGGGCGGCGGAAGAGGCGGCGCGGCTGGCGGATGAAAGCCGCTGGCCTCTCAATCGCATCTGGGAGGCGTATAAGGCCGCGCATCCCGAGCACAAGGGCCGGGACAGGGACGAAAGCCGCTGGAACGTCTATCTGCGTTCACGCCTTGGCGACAGGCTGCCGGAAGAGCTGGAAACCGCCGATATTGACGCCTTCAAGTCCGCCGTCCTCAAGACGGGCCGCAAGCCCGGTACGGTGCAGCGGGTGATAACCCTCCTGCGTGCCGTGCTGCATTTCGGCGCGGAGCGCGGCTACTGCCCGCCTCTCGACCCTTCCCGGCTCCGCATCAAATCCCTGCATGTGGACGACCAGAAAACCGAGGTCATGACCGATGACCAGCTTGCCCGCTATCTGGTGGCACTGGACGAGGAAGCGGATCAGGATGCGGCGGCGTTCATCCGGCTGGCACTGGTGACGGGAATGCGGAAAGGCGCGTTGCTGGCTCTGCAATGGAATGATTGCGACTTTGAGCGCGGTATACTCACCCTGCGGGGAGAGGCCGCCAAGAAGGGCAAGACGGAATACCTGCCCATGACCGCCGCGACCCGCGCCATTCTGGAAGGCGTTCGCCGCACCGAAAGCCCGTATGTCTTTCCCGGCAGGAACGGGGGGAAGAGGCAGGACTTCCGGCGCATGGCGTGGCGCGTGAAAAAGAAGGCCGGACTCCCCGAAGACTTCCGCCCCCTGCATGGCCTGCGCCACAATTTCGCCTCCCGGCTGGCCTCAAGCGGGCAGGTGGACATGTACACCCTGCAAAAGCTCCTCACTCATGAATCCCCCCAGATGACCCAACGCTACGCCCACCTGCGGGACGAGGCGTTGCGGCGGGCCGCCAGTCTTGCGGACAGTCTTGTGCTGCAAAAGAGTGAAAAGGGCGCGGCTCAACATTTTGATACGCAGGGAAAAATTGCAAAAGAAAATGAAAAAATGAAAGAAAAATGAAAAATCATTTTTTAAATCTTGAAAGAAGATACAAAAAAGGCAAAACTGGGTAACAAAGTAGGGGAGAAACTCAAATGACGCCAGAAGATTTGAAAAGTCTTGTTGCAACGGTTTGCAAAACGAAGACGGAAACGCAGGAACTTGAAATCAAGTCCGCACGCGGCGGTTGCCCCAAAAGGCTTTTTGATACCCTGTCCAGCTTTTCCAATCAGGACAGCGGCGGGATAATTCTGTTCGGCGTCGATGAGGAAAGCGATTTTCAGGCAGTCGGGGTCTATGACGCCCACGACCTGCAAAAACAGGTCACGGAGCAGTGCAACCAGATGACCCCCGTGGTCCGTCCCCTGTTCACCGTTGTGGAAGAAGACGGAAAACTTTTCGTTTCCGCTGAAATTCCGGCTGTGGACGTGACAGAGCGGCCTTGTTTCTATGCCGGAAGCGGGAGGTTGAAAGGCTCTTATGTTCGCATCGGCGATGCCGACCAGCGGATGACCGAATACGAGATTTACAGCTATGAAGCGTACCGGAAGCGGTATCAGGACGATATTCGCCCGGTGCCTCAGGCTTCCGTTCAGGCGTTCGATGATGCGGCGTTGGAAGCGTACATCCAGCGGTTGAAAAAGAGCAAGCCCAATCTGGCGCGTCTTGAAGACAGGCAGATACATGAACTCATGGGGATAACCAAGGACGGCGTGCCTACGCTGGCGGCGGTTTTTCTTTTCGGTCTGTATCCGCAGGCGTACTTTCCCCAACTGTGCATCCTTGCCGTGGTGGTTCCGGGAACGGTCATTGCCGAAAACGGACCTGATGCAACGCGGTTTCTCGACAATAAACGTATTGAGGGAACCATCCCGCAGATGTTCGAGCAGGCGTTGTCGTTCGTTCTCAAGAACATGAGGGTGCAAACGGTCATTGACCCCGTTTCCGGCAAGCGGAACGACAGGTACGAATATCCCGTATCCGCCGTTCGTGAGGCTCTTTTGAACGCGTTGGTTCACCGCGACTACAGCATGTACACCGAAGGCAAGCCCATTCAGGTGTCGTTGTTCAGTGACCGGCTGGAAATCTGCAATCCCGGCGGGTTGTACGGCAGGATTCGCGTTGATCAGCTCGGACGGGTCCAGCCGGATACGCGCAATCCCGTACTGGCAACCGCCCTTGAAATGCTGGAGGTAACGGAAAACAGGTATTCCGGCATTCCTACCATCCGGGCGGCCATGAAACAGCAGGGGCTTCCCGAACCCGTTTTTGAGGACACGGGAAACGCCTTTCTTGTGACACTGCGAAACGACAGGCGTACGGAGCCGCAGTTTTCCGGGCAGGTACGGGCTATTCTGGACTATTGCGCGACAGCGCGCACCCGAAAGGAGCTTGCCGGTTTTCTGGGCATGAAATCCGTGAGCTATGCCATTATGACCTACATCATGCCGCTTGTGGAACAGGGGCTTCTTGAACTGACCTTGCCCATGACACCCCAAAGTCCGAAGCAGCGCTACAAACGGGCCGCCGGTCTTGCCCCGGCAAAGGACGAACAGTAACCGCCGCAACCGTGGCGACAATGCTTCATAGGGATATGATTTGTATGCCGAAAATGCCACTTTCTTTAATTAGTTTGAATAATGTTTGTCAGTGCTTTTTACAGCGTAAAAAATGCAAAAAAGATCGGATTGCCCAAGATAATACGCCAGAAAAACCGGCACAAAATATTGTTTTTAAATTAACTGAAATGATGGCGATATGTGAATATTGGCGTGAAAGCGAAGATGGGAAAATACCAAAGAAAGATGATATCTTACATGCCTATATAGAAGCTTTACAACAAAATTCAGAAATACCAGAAAAATTAAACACCCTTTATACGGACGCAATAAATTCTAATCCCAGACAAGGCCGTTCAAAAACAACGCAAAAAGAAATGGCCTTTCGGAGTCTATATGCAGCCATATTGTGGGTAATAGCAAAATTTGAACGAGAATATAAATCTGGAATTTTTCAACTATCACGCAGGGAAGATGCGCGCATAACTTTTTATAAAGGTGCACTTAATAAAGTCCCTCCATGTGATGAGGGAAAAAATCACCTTTCAATATGGCTTTGTCGTTTGCAAAGAAAGAAGCCAATTCATTATATGATCTTTTGAAAAACGAATATGAAGAATGTAGATTAACAAGATGGAATATAGATATAGAAAATATGGAAATGATGGCACGGAAAGCGTATGAACTTTTGAGTTACAGGAGAGAACCACTTGTGACAGTCGAGTTGACGGAGAAGGGAACGCAACTCAAAATAACTTGGGAAAAATAAATTTTTTTAATCTCAATATACTGTTTTAATTAGCCTTGATACGGTCTACCCAATTACGACAGGGTAGGCCGTTTTTTGATGGCCTTCCTAGAAAAACATTGGAGGGCCGTATGGCTGCTGAACAGAACTTGTTGCGAGAGGAAGAGGCCGCCGCCGTGGTGGGTTTCACGGTTCAGACGTTGCGGAAGCGCCGCTATCTGCGGAAGCCGCCTCAGTTCCTGAAGGTGGGGCGGAATGTCCGGTATCGTCTGGAAGACCTGCGGGTGTTCCTTGAGGATTGCGTTGTCCCGGTACGGGAGGCGTAATCATGCAGAAACGAGAAAACCCGGCTGGCGGGCCGGGTCTCAAGAAAAATACGCGTTGTGTTGATAGAGAAGATAATACCCATATTCGCATTGAGGGGCAAGGCTTTTGTGCTCCTTGCGCCTACTTCCGTGCCGTCAAGCTGGCGTCTGGGCGGGTGCGCAAGCTGTGTTCCTTCACTGGTGAGCGCTTGGCCCTTGCCGGGAATCCCCTCTGCGAGTTCCGGCAGGTGGAAGGGGGTGCGCGATGACACAGTGCATTTCCTCCCCAAAACCTGTTCAGGCCTACCTTTGCGCCCGGTGTGAGCATTCTCCCGCCCACGCATGGTATCGGCTCTCTGGGGCCGTTCTGTGTGCTTCCCGGCGTGCTCTGATGCCGTGCGACGCCGCGCCTGTCTACTGCCCTAACTTCAAGTGCGCCGATGTGACCGCCGCTCCGATGGTGCGGGAAGGGGGCCTCCATGCGTAGCCTCTTGACCTTGCCGGGTAGTTTCGGCAATAGTGGCCTTCCCCAAACAAGACAAGGCGTAACCGACGCCTTCCGCGTGCCCCACACGCTGGAAAAGAGCGGTCATTTTTGTTTCGTCAGCAATCCCGCCGGAGGTGTATCCTCTGGACGGTGCTACATATTGACGGAACACGTCCTGATGTTCGTGAGACTCAGGCGGCCTTGTCTTGGCCGGGGAGCGTGTTCCGTCTTTTTTTGTGCCTTAATCCCTAAACAAGACAGGTGTTCCATGTTCCGTTTCTTCCTTTCCTACCGCTGGACCCGGTTCCAGTATCGGCTTGTTTCCATTCTCACCTCTGCCCTTTGCCGTGCCGCCGCAACCGTGTTCCTTGGCGCGTTGCTGATGCTTCCCGCCGTCTACCTGTGGGAGGTGATGTAGTCATGAGCCAGAATGACCACCACAGTCACTATTACGTTAATGCCGAAAGCGTGCCGATGTGCCTGCAACACTCTATCCCCGGTCAAGAGCTTGAAGATGCCAAATGTCTTGTTGCGTTTTTGAGTGAAGCGACAAGTTTTTTATTGAACCGTGACGACATTTCTATGGATGCTGATAAGATCGCACATGGAGCGTTAAAATGCTTTGAATTGCTCCAAGACAAGCTGAATATCGCTACGGGAAATCTCCCTTTCCCCAAAAGTTCTATATTCGATTCTAGTAATAAGAGAGTCCTTTGGACTCCGGATCGCGAGCAAGGGGGTGATCATGAGTAGCGACACCCTCCAACAATTCTCTGATCGGCTCCGGGAAGCGGGGCTTGTGGTTGACCGTATCGAAGTGGATGGCATCCTTCACCGTTGCGGCGTGATGGACAAGCCCAACGGCCTCGACGGGTCGTACAAGTGTTTTCTGGACGCTCCGGCCTCCATCTGGTGGAAAAACTGGTGCACGAGCGACGAGGGTACATGGTGCGGCGTTTCCAATGCCGACATGACCGCCGCCGAACGCGAAGCCCTGAAAGCCCGCATTGCCGAAGCCAAGGAAGCCGCCCGCAAGGAACAGGCAGAACGGCACGCCAAGGCCGCCGAACTTGCCGGGAAGCTCTGGGAGGCCGCACACGCCGCAACGGATGCCCACCCCTACCTTGCACGCAAGGAAGTTCCTGCATTCGGGCTGAGACTGGCGCAGGACGGACGTCTTGTGGTTCCCGTGCTGGATGCGACGGGCCTCCCGCAGTCCCTCCAGTTCATTGCCGGGGACGGTTCCAAGCGGTTCCTGTCCGGCGGGAAGACGGCGGGCGGTTCCTTCCTCATTCCGGCAAAGGACGGTGGGGAGGATGGACCGTTGCTGATTGCCGAGGGCTTCGCCACGGGAGCATCCCTTCATCTCGCTACGGGCTTCGCCGTGCTGGTGGCCTTCAATGCCGGGAACCTTGAAAGTGTCGCGCGCATGGCGCGGAAACGGTATGCGGGCCGGGAAATCGTGTTATGTGCCGACAATGATTGCACCAATGCGGACGGGACGCCACGCAATGAAAATCCCGGAGTCGAGGTTGCAACCAAGGCCGCCGCATCCATTGGGGGCAAGCTGGCGATCTGCCCCTCCATTGACGGGGGGAAGGCTGACTTCAACGATCTGCACATGCGCCGGTGTCTTGAGGCCGTCCGGCAAGCGGTGGAGAAGGCGCGGCGCGAAGACCCCGGCGTGAAGTACCCGGAAGGCTACCGCGTCATTCAGGGAGGGAAGAACCCCGGCCTGTATCGGGACGAGAAGCGCGGGGAAGATTACGAACCCGTGCGAATTGCCCCGCCGCTCCGCATTCTGGGACGGACAAAAAGCGTGGGTTCCGACAATTGGGGGACACTCCTGCAATGGTTCGATCCCGCTGGGAAGGAACACCGCTACGCTCTCCCTGATGATGTGTTGCAGCGTCAGGGGAACGATTGGGCGGCGGCTCTAGCGTATCAGGGCTATTCCATCCGCCGGGGCAAGGCCAACGCCTTCGCCGTGTTCGTTCAGGAGTTGCAGACAACCAAGTTCGTGACCTGTACTGCGCGGGTGGGCTGGCACGGTTCGGCCTACGTCATGCCGGATACGGTCTACGGCGCGGATGAAGGGACGCTTGTTCTTCAAAGCGCGGGGCACGAGGGCCTTTATACCGTTGCCGGGGATGAAGAGGCATGGGCGGAGCTTGCGCGGCTGTGCGTGGGCAATACGCGCCTTGTCTTCGCCCTGTGCGCGGCCTTTGCGGGGCCTCTCCTGCGTCTGGCCGATGTGGAGGGCGGCGGCTTCTCCTTTGAGGGGGGAAGCTCCTGCGGAAAGACGACGTGCCTACAGGTAGCGGCGTCCGTGTGGGGCGGGGCGTCCCATGTGAGGCCGTGGCGGGCGACGGACAACGGCCTCGAAAGCGTCTGCGTTCTGCACAATGACAACCTGCTCATTCTTGACGAGGTGGGGCAGGTTTCCGCCAACGTCCTTTCCGAGTGTGGCTACCTGATAGCCAACGGACAGGGCAAGACGCGCTCCGGCAAGGATTCGGCTCTCCGCAAGTCCCACACATGGCGGCTGCTGTTCCTGTCGTCCGGGGAAATCGGTTTCGCGGAAAAGCTCTCTGAGAAGGGCTTGAAGGCACGGGCGGGGCAGGAAGTCCGCTTTGTGGGCATTCCTACCGATGCCGGGATGCTCTCCGAACTGCACGGCCTTCCCGACGCCGGGGCCTTGTCCAACCGTCTCAAGGAACTTGCGGGCCAGCACTACGGGCATGCCGGGCGCTCCTTCCTGCAATGGCTGACGGACAACAGGGAGGTTGTCGTCAAAAGCGTGGGGGAAATCCTCACCGTAGGAGTGACGAGGCTTTGCCCACTGGATGCGACGGAACAGGTGCGGCGCGTGGCGCGGCGGTTCTGCCTTGTAGCCTATGCCGGAAAGGTTGCCCACGATGCGGGCGTGTTGTCCGAAGACATGGACGTTTGGGCCGCCACCGTCTCATGCTTCAACGACTGGCTGGCGGTGCGCGGCGGGGCCGGGGCCGGGGAAGATACGGCGATTCTCTCCGCCGTGCGCCTGTTCATCGAACAGCATGGAGCCTCACGTTTTCAGGACATGGACAACCCCGCCGCAACCTGCATCAACCGCGTTGGGTTCCGGCGTGCGACAGGCTCCGGGATTGAATAGGCAACCCCAAAGGACGGCCTGTAGGTCAAACCTGTCGCGCTCTACGCATGGCCCGGCAAGCTGCGGAAGAGGTAGCCTTGCCCGCGCTCATTGAGGCGGCGAAGGCGGGAGATTTGGACGCTTGCCGGGTATTGGTAGGGTACGGACTCCCCCGGCAACGCCCTGTGACAATCCCCGAACCTGTCGCCCTACCGGAGGCGGGCAACCTATCAGAGCAAATACAAACCCTGTTGCGCCTTGTCTCTGCCGGGGAAATTTCCCCCGCCGCCGCAAACGAGATCGCGGGAATCATTGCTACAGCCGCCAAAGTGGACGAGGTGACGGAACTCCGGGAACAGGTGGAAGCTCTAAAGCGGGTGCTCGACACCCGAAAGGATGGAAAAAAGAAATGAATATTGGAGTATTACGCAGGGACTATGACCAGTTGAAGCCTTATGAACGCGCATGTCTGCTAGTTCGTGAAATGTGGACAAAACAGCGTGATTCCGAATGTGACGCACTCGCAAGCCCACAGGTGTTCGATGCCCTTTGGGTTGAGGCTTGGCAATTTATTTTCCTGCTTGTGGCTTCAACGGCTGTATGCCGGGCACTGCAAGCGGAAAAAGCGTTTCTTTTACTGGTTGCAAGCCAAGAGGAGCCTACCCCGGAAATGCTCCAACTTCCATCTATCGGCGCAGGGTGGTGTACGGCCTTGGCACGGCTTGCCGATAAGACGGGTGCCCCTCTGATTGAGCAGAGCAACGCGGTCTTTCCCGGATTTGTGGAGGAGACTCTTGTTGACCATCCTGCGGGGACAATAGAGGATAGTATGCAATTTAATTGTCTTTCCGAAATGTGGAACACGCATTGCAAATATTGCAGCAAGAACGACGGCGGGCGACAAGTTTCTTTGGATTAATACAGGGAGTTTTAAGATGAACGTTTGGTACTGGGATCAGACAAAAGATGAGGCTATGGTCACCATAGATGATGTCGTTTTGAATGATGGGCAACCTCGTGAGTGGACCATGCAGGATGAATATCAGCTTGTCGAAAAGGCTCTGAATCTGGGCACACGGGAAGCTATTGAAAAGGAATTCGTAAGAATTAATGATGAAAAGAAGCGAACAGCCTATGCGACGCACAAGGCTGGAGCTCTACGCGAAATGGAAAAGAGACTTATTGAGGCGTGGCGAACTGCCAAAAGATAAGAAGGCATTGAGTCAAGTAGGGCCGTTCATCCTTTGCCGGGTGAGCGGCCTTTTTTGCGTCCATGATTCGGGGTATGGGAGATGTTTGGATAAGGTTTCTCTCAGGGAGGGGGAAAGATGATGCGCATGGTAATGTCAACGGCATAGTCAACACCGTTGACCCCAAAAAAAGTGAAAGCTTCAACCTTGCCGGAGTGGATGCACTAGCGGGCGTCTGGGCGTGGTGGGTGATAGAAATTCGGGAACGGGCGGCATGTGGGAATGGACGGGGAGTATTGGGGCTATTCGTCTGCCGTGGGGTACGAATACTGTTCGCATCCCTTTTCCCATAGACGGAGTGATTTTTTGTCTATGTGCGGGGAATGGTGCGGGGAAAGCAAAAGGGACTTGCGGCGTTTATTCCGTAACTCCCTGATATTTCTGGTGGGCGGTACAGGACTTGAACCTGTGGCATCCGCCTTGTAAGGGCGGCGCTCTACCAACTGAGCTAACCGCCCGTTCGTATGCAGCGCTTCTTCTACGGGAAAACGGGTTTGAAGTAAAGAGGCGCTCTCAACGCTCTCAGTGGATTGACGGGCGTTCCCGGCGCGGTAGTATGGGGGTATCTTCAACTTGTTACCCCCGCCGCCATGACCAACGAACTGTCCGCCCGCATCCACAACGCCACCGAAACCGCGTTGGCTTTCGTCTGCACCTACATGCTGGCGTTCTACTGGCATCTGGACAGGCCGTTCTGGGCGGGGTTCACCGTGTTCGTGGTCAGCCTGCCGAGCATCGGGCAGTCGTTGCAGAAGGGCGTCCTGCGGATGTTCGGCACGTTCCTCGGCGCGGCCGTCGGCCTCATACTGCTCGCGCTGTTCGCACAGGACCGGTTCGTCACGCTCGCGGCGTTGTCCGTCTACGTGTGCCTGATGATGTCGCTCATGCTCGCCAGCGCCTCCTACGGCTACGTCTACTTCATTTCGTGCATCGTCACGCTGGTCATCGTCCTGATGGGCATCCACCAGCCGCAGAACGGCTTTTACCTGTCCGTCTACCGGGCCGAGGAAACCTTGCTCGGCATCGGCGTGTACACCGCCGTCACCGTGATTTTTTCCCCGCGGACATCCATCCGGGTGCTGCACGGGGACATGGGGCGGCTCATGGAAGGGCACAAGAAACTGTTCGACATGAACGCCGGGGACGAGGAAGGCAAGATGCCCCGGATGTACGCCCAATACGTCGCCATGCGCGACGTCGTGGCGACGACCGAACAGCTTGTCCCGGCGGTGCGGCTGGAAAATTATCAGGTCTACCGCTACCGGGATTTCTGGATGCGGGCCATCCGGTGCAGCGCCGAACTGCTGGAACTCCAGCGCAAATGGACCGGAACGCTCGTCGCCATGAAGGACCTCGACATGGCGGCCCTGTTTCCGGGATTCGATTCCCGGATTGCGGAATTGGGGCAGCTCTTCGGGCAACTGGACGCCGTCGGACGGGAAGACGCGCCGGTGGGGTCGGCCAACCCGGAGGAGGTGCGCCCGCTGGACATGGACGAGACTGTATTCGAACAGCTCGGTTCGACCCGCAAGGGACTGGCGTTCTCCGTAATCCAGCTCTACGCGGAACAGTGCGCGCTGTGCCGCGAACTGATCGGGCTGGCGGCCTTCCTGCTGCACGGAGCCCCCGCACCGGTCCTGTCCCGGAGCGAGGCGTCCAAGGATTTCGCGGTGATCAAGCCGGAGCAGTACGCCTACATGTCCCAGATGTTCGTCATTTTCTGGGTGGCCGCGCTGTGCTGGATACTGCTGAATCCGCCCGGCCTCGAATCCATCGCCTTCCTCGAAATGACCATTCTGCTCGGGATGATCGGCGTCATGACCGGACAGGACAAGCCGCTGGCGCAGGTGCTCACGTTCGGGCTCGGCATCCTGTGCACCGGCGTTCTCTACGTGTTCGTGTATCCGGTTCTGGGCAATCTCGGAGAGTTTCTGCTGCTGATGGGCGTGACCGGCTTCCTCATTTCCTTCGCCTTTCCCCGCCGGGACCAGAATTTCGCCAAGCAGGCCTTCATGCTCCCGTGGCTGTCCCTCGGCAACTTCACGAACGTGCCGACCTACGATTTCGGGCAGCTGCTGACCGGATCGTACACCCTGCTGTTCGGGATTTCCATCGTGTCGCTGGTCCACTACGTCTTTTTCATGCCCAATACGGAGGCGCTGTTTCTTCGGAAACAACGGGCGTTTTTCCTCTCGTCGGGCAAGATGCTGCGACACCTTCGTGAATGCGGCGCGCGGCGGCGTTCGCTGACGTTCCGGCTGCGGGTGCTCTTCCGGCTGCACCGGACGCGGTTTCTCGCCGACGAAATCGCCATGCTGTCCAAAAAACTCCCCGTGGGCTTCGTGAAGCCCGAGATCGCACAAGTCTTTTCCACGGAGGTGCGGGACATGGTGGCGGCGATGTCCGGCCTGTACGCCCGGCTGCGGACGATGGACCGGGACGTCCTGTGCCTGTCCGACGACGAGTTGCCGCCGATGTCCGGCGGTACGCTGAAAGGACAGTTGGAGTCCATGCAGCGGGCGGCGCGCGTGATGCAGGAAAACCTCCGCGCGCTCGTCCGGTCCGAGGGCGGCGCGGATCGGCCGGCCGTGCAGGGAATGATCGTTTCCTGCGGAGGCATCATGAAGGCGGTATCCAACACGCTCGACGTGATGCGCTCGATTCCCGTGGAAGCCGATTCCCGTGAAAGATTCTGACGGAGGCCCCCCGGTTCCGCCCGGCGGAGGGGATTTCAATCAAGCGTTAAGGGAGAGGTCGTTATGCCGCATGAGCTTGCCCTGATGGGCGTCTATTTTTCGCCGTTCCTGCCCGTCGTGCTGCTTGCGGTGCTCGGGGCGCTGGCCACGGCGTTTTTTCTGAACCGCGCCGGTCTGTCCGGCTGGTTCGCCAATCCGCCTTGGGTGTTTGCGGCCCTGCTCGTGATCTATGTGTGTCTCCTCGTACCGTTCGGGATGGTGTTATGAGCGTCAACAGTCTGTTTCGCTGGTTCCTGACTTTGCTGATCATCGGGATTGCCTGCGTGTTCTGCTACATCCGTTACACCGCGTATTTCAGGAATCCGTGGACGCGCGACGGGATGGTGCAGGCCGAGGTTGTGGAGGTCGCCGCCCGGGTATCCGGGCCGATCACGGTCGTACACGTGCGGGACAACCAGTACGTGAAGGCGGGCGATCCGCTTTTTGATCTGGACGACCGGCTTGTCCGGGTGGCGTTGGCGCAGGCCGAGGCCAATCTGCACCAAAAGGAGGCCGTGGCCCGCGAGGCCCGGGACAGGGCCTCGCGGGATACGCGGCTTGAGGCGCAGGCACCGGGCGCGCTCTCGCCGGAGGCGTATCAGCAGGCGCGGGATCAGCTTCTGGCGGCCGAGGCGGACGTGGAGGCGGCACAGGCGCAATTGGCGCAGGCCCATCTGGATGTGGCGTTTACGCACGTCGTCGCGCCGGTGGACGGTTACATCACCAATCTGACCTTGCAGCCGGGGACGATGGCGGTGGCCTACAAGCCGCTGGTGGCGCTGATCAGCTCGGACAGTTTCCGGGTGGACGCCTTTTTCCGGGAGACGCAGATAGGTGACTTCCGGCCCGGCGATCAGGCGCTGGTCACACTGATGACCTATCCGGACAGGCCTCTGGAGGCCGTGGTGGAGAGCATCGGATGGGGCATCGCGCGCGAGAACGGCAGCACCGGCGAGCAGCTTTTGCCGTCGGTCAGCCCGACGTTTGAGTGGATACGGCTGGCGCAGCGCATTCCCGTCCGCATCCGGCTTACCCCGCTGCCGAAGGACGTGGAACTGCGCGCCGGGACCACCGCCTCCGTGCTCGTCCGCGTCCACCCAGAGGACAAGCGTTCCCCCATCCTGCCGCTGCCGACGCTTGGGCAGTAAAAGAGAAGATTGGGGAGGGAGAAGGGAAACGTTCCGAAGAAGGGGGGAACACCCCCACGTTTCCCTTCCTCCTCCCCAAACCCGCCAGTGCGCTCGCACCCACCCTCCTTTCCTTCAAAGACTTTCGTAAACGGGGCGGATGTGGGGTGCGGCGGCGCGGATGCCCTCTCCCCGTCGGAAGTTTCCCGGATGCACCTTCTGGGGGACTTTTGAATCTTTTGGGCTCTGTCATAGTACGTGGTTGTTTCATCTCCACAGCACGGTGAAAATACGACCTTTTTCCCCAGTTCTCCCCTTGGCGGAATCCATGCTTGGGGCATGTTATTGGTTATTCCTTTGGCGTTTCAAGGAATAAGGCATCAACCATTTTCTATGACACAGCCATCTTTTTTTGCGGCAGGTGGTGAACCGTGAATGGTTTTATTGCGCTGTGCCATAATTCTTTCAGTATATTTTATCTGGGTGCATTATTGGGGAGCAAGACGTGTTTTTTGAAACACCCGTTGGGTCGTCCCGGCTGAAAGCGGGGCACGTCTGACGTTCTCGGGACGACAAGAAAGGGTTCCGTGTCCGGCGACAGCCGGATGCGGAACCCTTTCTTGTCGTTTCGAGGGGGTCTGGGGGGCATCATGCCCCCCAGCCGCCGGAGGCATGCCTTTCTGCTCCAAGTCTCACCAGTCGCGGCAGGCGTCCCGCAGCACGGGCTCGCCGTAGCGTTCGAACATGCCCCAGGCCCATGCGTGGGTCATGTCGGGCGGGCAGGCGATGTTGACGTCGGCGGCTTTGACCCCTTCCCACGGGCCGCCGATGCGGGCCACGAGGTTGGGGATGTCCAGCCATGTGCTCTGGCCGTAGTCGATGTGGATGTTCAGCCAGCGGCGCACGTTGGGGAGCTTGGCGCGGGGCGGCCCTTTTCGGGAAACCGGGTCGAGGCTGATGAGCAGTTCGATGGGCACGCCGGTTTTGCGGGCCACGGCGTTGACCACGGCGTCCCCGCCCCAGCTGTGGCCGATGAGCACGATGGGCTTGCCCTTGGCGGCGTAGAACTTCACGAGCGCGCGCATCTTGCGGCCTTCGTAGTGCTCCCGGAACCAGACGTCGTGCTTTGCGCGCAGATCGGCGGGATACCGGGCGCTGACGGCGTAGCTGTTCCCCAGAAACTGGTCGCTGAAACCGCCGACCACCAGCACCAGAGGCCGGAACGCCCCGGCGTCCAGCGTCCGCGCCTTCTCCAAGAAATGCCTTTCCTCCCGCCGGTTCCGGACTGCGGACAGGCCGCACAGCTCCAGAAGCCGCTGGGGGTTGCGTTGAAACGTGAAATTCATCGGGATTCCTTTGGGCTAGGATTGGCGCGTCCGAAAGACGCGTCCTGATGAACATGTCAAAGCCCGAAGGCGTTGGCAAGGGCATGAGCGGAATCCCCGAAGGGGCTTTTCCCAAAAAAGAAGCCGCCGTACGGGAACCGCACGGTGGCTTCAAAAATCCGTCTCTCCACCCCGGCCCAAAACATGAAAGTCTTAGGAGGCTGAGGGAAGGGGTTCAGGGAGGGGAGAAGAAAGCCCTTCTTCAGAAGGGTTCCTTCTCCCCTCCCCGAGAGTCGTTAGTTGTTCTTCAGGGCGAACGAGCCGTTTTCCTTCTTCACGTCGATGGCGATCTTCCACAGCACGGAGACGATGATGCCGCCGAGGCCGTAGACGCCGAGCGCGACGAGGATTTCGGGAATCGTCGGGGTGTACTCGGTGACGGTTTCGAACATGTTGGGCACGAAACCGCCGATGAGCAGGCCGAGGCTCTTGTCGATCCACGAGGCGATCACGAGGAGGATCAGGGCCCAGGGCAGAATCTTGTCGTTGTAGCGCAGCGCCGGGGGAATCAGCATGAGCAGGGACAGCACGGCGAACACGACCGCCGTCCACATCCAGCTGTTGATCCACGCCATCTGTCCATCATGACCCGTGAAGAGGTACAGGATGGAGTGCTGGTGTCCGGGGATGCCGCTGTAGAAAGCCGTGAAGATTTCCAGCAGGTAGAAGAACACGTTGACGCACATGGCGTAGGTGATGATCGTGGACAGGGTCTTGGTCGCTTCGCGGCCGGGCTCGAAGCCGGTCACGCGGCGCACGACCATCAGGAGCAGCAGCAGGATGGCCGGACCGGAACAGAACGCGGAGGCGAGGAAACGGGCGGCCATGATGGCGGTGAGCCAGTAGTGGCGGCCCGGGATGCCGGCGTACAGGAAACCGGTGACGGTGTGGATGGAGAAGGCCCAGATGATTGAGATGTAGATGAGGACCTTGATCCACTTCGGCGGGGTCACGTCGTTGCGGGCGGCTTCAAGGGTGGTCCAGCCGATGACGAGGTTCAGGATGAGATAACCGAACAGAACGGTCATATCCCAGAACATCACGGAGTTCGGCGTGGGGTGCAGGAGCACGTTGAGCGCGCGCTGCGGCTGCCCGAGGTCGACCACGATGAAGAGCATGCACATGATCACCGCGCCTACGGCCATGAATTCGCCGAAGATGATGATCCGCTTGAACTTCTCATAGTGGTGGAAGTAGGCGGGCAGGACGAGCATCACCGCGCCGGCGGCGACGCCGACGAAGTAGGTGAACTGGGCGATGTACAGGCCCCAGGACACGTCGCGGCTCATGCCGGTGAGGGCAAGACCGATATTCGCCTGGAAGATGTACACGATGAAGCCGAGGCCGAAGATCGCGCCCAGGAAGCAGAGCCACAGGTAGAAACGCGGCCGGCCTTTGAGAATCAGTTCGAGCATGGCGGCCTCCTAGATGATGTAGTACACGCCGGGCTGGGTGCCCAGAGAGGGTTTGCGGCGGATGGTGAAGTTCTCCGACAGGGCCTTGCGGACCGGGGAACCCGGATCGTTGAGGTCGCCGAAGATCATGGCGCCTTCCGAGGCTTCCACGCAGGCGGGGAGCTTGCCCTGAGCGAGGCGTTCCGTGCAGAACGTGCACTTCTCGACGACGCCGCGCGTACGCATGGGGAACTCCTGGTTCACGTCCTTCACGAAGGGCTGCGGGTCACGGAAGTTGAAGCTGCGGGCGCCGAACGGGCAGCCGGCCATGCAGAAACGGCAGCCGATGCAGCGATGCGGGTCCATGACCACGATGCCGTCCTCACGCTTGAAGGTGGCGCCGGTGGGGCACACGCGCACGCAGGGCGGGTTCTCGCAGTGGTTGCACATCAGGATGAAGTCGCCGTGCACGAATTTTTCCGGCAGGTAGGCGTTCGGGTCGTCGGGGAAGACGTGCGCGTACTTGTCCGTCCAAATCCACTTGATGTCCTGCTTGCCCGGAATGTCGGGCACGTTGTGGGCATGGTGGCAGGCGTCGATCACGCGCTGGAAGTCTTCAGGCTTGTTGAACTTGCGGGTATCGATGACCATGGCCCAGCGTTTGGCGTGCAGGGCGTCCGGTTCGTTGGTGTAGGTACCCTTCACCGGAGCCGTGCCCGCGGGGACGGCTCCGGCCTTGCCCGCAGAGGCAAGGGTCAGGGCGGAAGCCGTGCCCAGCGCGAAGGCGGAGAGACCGGCTATCTTCAGAAAGTCTCTTCTGCTTTTCATTAGTTGTTCCCCCTCGGCGCGACGTGGCAGTTCCAGCAATACGGATCGACGTTGTTGCTGTTGTGGCACTTGTCGCAGAAGTCGGCCTTGTTCGTGTGGCAGGCCATGCATGTATCCTGAAGGCTGATGACCCACTTGCGGCCGTCGGTGGCGACGTATTCGCGCTTGCCTTCGCGGATGGCCTCATCGCGCCAGGTGTTCAGCAGGGCCATGTGTTCGGCCCGCATCCATTCCTTGGATTCGATGCACTTGTCCTTGCCTTCGCCCGTGGGGGCGGCGACTTCGGGATAGACGTAGGTCTTGCCGCCGAAGTTCAGCCAGAAGGGCGAGGTGAACGCCACCACGGCGATCAGGACGCCGGGGATGATGTATTTGGCATTGTACATGGTTTACTTGTCCTCCTCGGCAGAAGCGGCGGAAGCCTCTTCCTCTGGCTCGGGGTCGGGGCATTCGAGGTCTTCCTGGCGCAGGTTCATGGTGCGGGGCTGTTCGCCCTTCATGACCAGCGCGTTGGCGACCAGTTCATGCACGCCGCTGACGGTGACGCCGGGCGCCCAGTAGTTGGCGAGAGGCGGCAGCGTGGCGCGGTCGATGGCGCAGACGCAGGCCATCCAGTTGACGTCGTTCTTCTGCTGGACGTAGCGGAGGGCGTTCCCGCGGGGGAAGCCGGCGCGCAGACGCAGTTCCATGATTTCTTCGGTGTTGAGGCCGGAGCCGGAACCGCAGCAGAAGGTTTCTTCGCGGATGGTGTGAGGCGGCATTTCCACGAACTCGGGGCAGACGGCGCGCAGGATTTCGCGGGGTTCTTCCAGCAGACCCATGGCGCGGGCCGGGTTGCAGGAGTCGTGGAAGGTGGTGATGATGCCGCTGTTGCGTTCGGGACGGAGATTCAGCTTGTTGTGGTGAATCAGGTCGGCCGTGAACTCGGCGATGTGCACCATCTTGGTCGCGCGGGCGTTTTCAAACTTCGTCCCGGTGATGGGCGAGGTGGGCACGTCCATCATGCCTTCGGGCGCGGGGCCGTTGTAGGTCGCCATGTACTGGTTGATCACGCGCCACATGTGGCCGCATTCGCCGCCGAGGATCCATTTGGAGCCGAGGCGGTTGGCCTCATGGTACATCTTGGCGTTGAGCTTCTTCGCCATGTCGAAGGACACGAACGAACCGAAGTTGCCGCCTTCGGAGGCGTAGGTGGACAGCGTGTAGTCCAGGCCGATTTCGTGGAACAGCATCAGGTAGCCCATGAAGGTGTAGATGCCGGGTTCCGCGAACACGTCGCCGGAGGGGGTGATGAAGATGACTTCATGGCCCTTTTCGTTGAACGGCGGGTCGATATGGATACCGGTGATGGTTTCGATATCTTCGCAGAGGAATTCGACGATTTCCTTGAAGGCGTGAGGCTGGATGCCGAGGTGGTTGCCGGTGCGGTTACAGTTGGACACCGGCTCCATGATCCAGTTGATGCCGAGGCCGAGTTCGTGCAGCAGCTCGCGGGCGATGGCCGTGATTTCGGCCGTGTCGATGCCGTAGGGGCAGAACAGCGAGCAGCGGCGGCATTCGGTGCACTGGTAGAAGTAGGTGAACCACTCCTTGATGACGTCCTTGGTCAGCTTGCGGGCGCCCGCAACCTTGCCGAGGAGCCGTCCGGCGGTGGTGAAGTCGCGGCGGTACACGGAACGGAGGAGTTCCGCGCGCAGCACGGGCATGTTCTTGGGATCGTTGGTGCCGAGGAAGAAGTGGCATTTGTCGGCGCAGGCGCCGCAACGCACGCAGGTATCCATGAACACCTTGAGGGAACGGTGCTTGGCGAGGCGTTCCTTCAGGGCGTTATAGATGATTTCTTCCCAGTTTTCGGGCAGGTGCCAGTCTTCATCTTCGGGCTGCCAGGCATGCGGGTGAGGCATGTGGAGCCCTTCCATGATGTCCACTTTGGCGGGATAGGCGTACATGCCGGCCTTGATTTCGGGCTTGACGTCCATCCAGCTCTTTTCGGGGAAACTCGCGCGGGAGGCGATCATTTCTTCCGGTTTTGGCATTTTGGCCATTATGGAAACTCCTTACTTGGACGAGGCCGGGGCCGCGGGTTCAACGTCTTCGGGCTGCTTTTCCAGGGGCAGGCCAGCCTCAGCCATCAGGTCACGGAAATCATCCTCATATTCCGCATAGGTGCGGAAAGGAGCATTCGGATTGTTCCAGGGATTGACGTGACGCACTTCGCGCGTGTTGCAGCGCATGTTGCGGGTGGGGGACATGAAGATGCCGCCCATGTGCATGAGCTTGCTGAAGGGGAAGTAGAGGAGCAGCACGCTGACGAGGACGATGTGGGTGAAGAACAGCGGGTTCAGGCCCTCGACGGACTGCGGCGAGAAGTGGACGATGCCCATGATGAACACCTTGGCCTGAGCGACGTCGACCTTGTCGAAGTAGCGCATGCAGATGCCGGTGCCGATGATGGCCATGATGAGGAACAGCGGGAAATAATCGTTGGCGAGCGAGATGTAGCGTACCTTCGGGTTCACCAGACGGCGGCCGAAGAGGAACAGGATCGCCACCACGATGAGCGCGTCGGTCATGAACAGACGCGGCACGCCGACCTGCATGATGCCGTCGAAGAACTCAAGCCAGGCAAGACAGACCGGAACCGGCTCGATGAAGAACCGGAAATGGCGGATGAAGATGATGAGGAAACAGTAGTGGAAGGTCAGCGCGAACACCCACAACCATTTGGAGGAGAAGTACGTGGCGCGCGGCCCCACGGGGCTGACTTCCGCGGACGTGTTGCGGAACAGCGAGCGGAACAGCAGTACTTCGAGGATCATGCGTCCGACGACCGCGGCGTTGCTCATGGGCGTGTCGAGGCGGTTCGGCTTGATCCAGTCCAAGGAACGCTCCTGGCCACCCGTCGTGGGGATGGCGAAGGGCACGGGCGATTTCGCCCACCAGCAGGTAATGCGCCAGATGATCCCGCAGATGAAGACAGCCGCGGCCAAAAGAGGCAGCGCCACACCCAGCAGAGACTGGAATCCGGCGGCCGCCCCCGACCAGGCGATGGCTCCGATGAGCAGGACTGCCACGAGTGAAACTATCATTCCCTACCTCACTCCAGGCTTAAAGTTTGACATATCCAAATCCATAACCACAGAAAAAGGATTGTGAAAAGGAAACAGGAACACGGCGCTAGGCCATGTCCTGATCTTCCGCCAAGCCATGTCTGGCCGCCCAGCGCCTGATCTGCGATCCCTCCCTGCGCTGTTGGGCCACACGTTCGGCATACACTTGTTCCCTGTCCGCGAGGTACAGGTTGAACGCAAGGAGACACAGGGAGTCCAGACGGTCCCCCATATCGAGGAACGCCTGAAAGTCTCCGGCGGCCAGCATGTCCGTCAGGAGCAGTTCCCGAAGCACCGGCTTGTACAGGTACAGTACGCCGATGGCCTGTTCGGGCTTGAGGTCCTGAACGGCGCGGACGCGGATCAGCCCCGCCACGGCGGCGTGCACGTTCTCCATGTCGACGTCCTTTCCGGTGACGGCATCGTAGATCGCCTCCGCGGCCACTCGGGTGGCGTAGCCGACGGGGTTGGCGAACTGGTCGCGCTGCGTCCGAATGAAACCCGTAGTTTCAAATGGATACGTAGCGAACACGGCTTCAGTCCATTTCTGGATGGCCATGTCGCGCCGAGCCGAAATGATGTCTTCAGTGCTCATGGTTGCTCACATCGCGGTTGTGGGGAGTTGGGTTCTCCGGCACTCAGGATCAAAAACAAGCGTCCGCCCCGAAAGGTTGCGGCCCGCCTGTTCCGTCGAGTGCTCCGAACCTGAAAATCATACGCCGTCTGCACCCTTACGCGATTTTGTCGGATTTCACAAGGCTGACTTGTGAACAGAGGGTTTGCCTGTTCAGACAAACAGCAGATAACATCGTGTTACTACACAAAATAATATTTTTAGAGGGATTATTCGCCGCGTGATTCCCGGATTGCCCCGGCAGGGGATTCGGGATGCAATCGGGGGAGGGGAGAAGGAAACTTTCTCCAGAAAGTTTCCTTCTCCCCTCCCCCGAACCCCCTCCTCTCATCTTTCAAAGACTTTCGACCTTATCGAATCCCTGTTGCCGGCTTTTCCTGTGGACGGAAAAGGGCGGACGGCATGCCGTCCGCCCTCGTGTTTTTTCGCGTGTGTTCGGGAGATATTCCGGTTTCCGGCTCTCCAAGAAAAAATCCGCCTTTCCCGTGCGCCTCCGGGCGACGTCCGCCTCCGAAACGGGACTACGCGTTTCCCCTGCCCTCCGTTGACCCATACGAACGTCTTGGGAGGGGGAGGGATG
>PPYF01027354.1_pt1 | contig 24703 bp, 19 predicted proteins | sample 1559871 | NCBI WGS metagenome assembly PPYF01 (sample SAMN08240021, study PRJNA423297) | Human gut metagenome, whole genome shotgun sequencing project. | reverse complement strand
TCTATGACGGGAAAGCGTATGACCTCATCGACAAGACATTCTCCGAGAGGTATGTGGAGCGCTCGGACAAGGCCGGAGCCACTTTCAACGCCCGCTACAACGACGGCGACAACATCATAACCCACACCGCATCGCTCGTGTGGAGCAACAATCCCGGCACCACCACGGAGGGCTCCCTCGCCTGGAATCCCGGCCTGTTCCCCGCGGGAAGTTCATTCTCCCGGACATCGGGGCACTCGCTGAGCCCGCAGCTGTCGGGGTTCTACAACATAAGGCTGACCGACAAATGGAGGTTCTACGCCAGATGGGGCTATGCCCACTTCCATAACGACGCCGCCTACTCATACGCGCAGGACGCGCTGGATCCGATCGTCAACATCACTGAGGAGGACGTGAACTACGCCCGCGGCTTCGCGCAGATATTCTGGCACCCCAACGGGAGGATAGCGACATTCTTCGAGGTCAACACATTCATGAACTGGTATGACACCGGCTACTCCGGCTCCACGCAGACAGTGTCGCGGCAGCGCAGGGGTGAGTCATACGCCAACCTCAACCTTTACTGGGCATTGTCAGACCGTCTGCAGCTCAATTTCCGTCCCGGGCTCACGGCGGCCTACTGGAAATCGGGGGACAACCAGCAGCAGACACACGTCACCCCAAGGGCAACGCTGAACATCAACTGGAGCCCGTCATCCAGATTCTATGCAAGCGGCGATGTGTCCTATTTCCGGAACTATCCCCCGGCCAGCGCCTCGAGCGACGTGACAGTCCGGCAGACCGAGCTCATCTGGGCCACCGGCAACCCATCGCTCAAGGGTTCCGACAAATGGTGGCTCTCCACCGATCAGACCTGGATGCCCTTCGGCTGGCTGAAATTCAACAATTCCCTGTGGTGGAGCCTTGAACGCAACGACATACTCTCCTTTTATGAGAAGGCCCCAGCGGATATGGGAGGACTGGTGCGCAGGGAGATAAACGGGCCCGCGCTCAATCTTCTGTCATGGAATTTTACCGCGAATTTCAAGCTGTTTGACGGCCGGTGGAGGATCACGCTGCATCCGGTGGTGCAGCATGCCCGCGCCCACGGCGATTTCTCACGCTCCATGACGACATTCCGCATGAGGGGTAGCACTTCACTGACACTCGGCAATTTTGAGGTCTCGGCAGGCTACGGAGGTAAAGAAAAATTCCTCAAAGATGCCGGCTCGAAGCTATACAGGACCACGGAGGACTGGTTTGCAAGCCTCGCATACGGCAACGGAGATTTATATGTCAGCGTAGACATGGAGGATATCTTTCACCGCCGCCGCAAGGAGAGGGTGTGGACATGGGCCGGGGCCTTGCAGTCATACCGGGAGAACCTGATAAACGCGCGCTACCTGTGCGTGACCCTGACATACACGGTCGGCTTCGGAAAGAAGGTGAAGAGGAATATCGAGATCGACAATCCCCTCGGCATCGAGACAGGTGTCATCGACATGTAACCCCCGCACATCCTGACAACACAAACACGCGTCCCCCATGTTCAGAATATTTCCCTGTCGGAGGAGAAACCCGGTGTCGGCATATACTGTTCCTTGACGAGGCTACCTCATCACTGGATGCCAACAACGAGCGCCTTATCGTGTAGAACCTCAGGAAATTCGGCAAGGGCAGGACCATCGTGGTGGCGGCCCACAGGCTGAGCACGGTCATAGACGCCGACCCGATAATATATATCAAGGACGGAAGGATAGAGGAAGCCGGGACACACGAGGAGCTTATCGAACTCCGCGGAAACTACTGGCGTCTCGTGAGGAATCAGCTTCAACTATCCGTATGACAGGACACCCCATATATTATAGGAGATTGACTTGGTAACGACTATAAATCATTGTTATCAGTATTTATCCTCAAATCGTCATACGCTTCTGGCTGCGACCCAGCCGGTGATGGTGCGGGTGGAGGTGGAGAAGTTGACGCCAATGCTGACGGTCTCGCGGCCTTCGGCGGCGAACGGAAGGGCGTAATGACGTTCATCGATCTGACAGAGCGCCTACTCCGGCGAGCGGTCGAGTTTCAATTCGATGATGTAGAGGCAGCGCGCCGTACGCACGAGTCGGGGCTGTCGAAGTCGAGTCCCTCGAGTATCCCCTGGTCGCAACGCGCCTCAAAGAGGGATTCCAGGTCGGTGTCGAAACGCTTCAGCTGGTGCTCCAGACGTGTCATACCTCCCGACATATCCTGTTGTTGAGCCCTAAGAACACCGATAGGTGTGCGAACCGGCTAACGCCGGTCAGGGTTAATGCCGTATGTAAAAGAAATGGGGCAAAGGGAAAGCTGCACTTTTTGCGATGACTCCGAATAATTAAAAAAATCGATGTCAGCAATGCAATTATCACGCACAAAGCAATAAAAACAAATAAAGCTGCGTTGTAAAAGTAATATCCGTATGACAGACATATTGTATGCATATAGGGCATACAATATACGCTTACAAACTTTTAACCTTATCGCCATGAAAAAATTCCTGTTGATATTGATATTATCCGGTCTTGCCATCCAATTGCAGGCAAGAACCGTATCAGGATTTGTCCTGGGCCATGATTCCGTTCCATTGCCCGGAGCCTCCTGTATAATTCTATCACTTCCGGATACAGCATTCGTGGCAGCCGCAATCACAAAACCGGACGGCTATTTCTCTATGACATATGCGGATTCAATCAATGGATTGCTCCGAATATCATACCTTGGGTATAAACCTTCTGAGACTCAGCTCTCAGATAGTCTTCCCGGTAATTTTTTTCTCATTCCATCATCAAGGGAACTCGCAGAGGTAATCGTCAGCAACGAACGTCCCCAGCTTGTGCTCAAAGACGGTGCATTATCGTATAATGTCGGCAATATAATCAAGACAAATATAGTTTCCTCCGTCCATGACCTGCTAAAGAGGCTACCTCTGGTCACCTCTCCTGACGGAGAGACATTGAATCTGTCAGGTGCTCCCAACGGGAATGTTATATATATCAACGGGAAACGCTCACAGCTAAACGGAAGTCAACTTCTGGACTATCTCAAAGGCATACCTGCCACACAGGTTGCCGACGTACAGATCATATACAATCCGCCGCCTGAATGGAAAACGACGTCGAGCGTGATCAACGTGGTGTTGAAACGTCAGGCAGCATACACTCTCAACGGGAAAATACAGACATGGGGGAAAAACAGACGTGTCAACAGCCTGGGTGCTGGTGGAAGCATGTTCCTGGGATTACCGAAATGGTGCATGAGTTTGATGTACGATTTCACAAATGGACATTCCCGTCAGAAAGAGAACTCCCTTGCAAGGCATACAGTGGCGCAGACTGTATATCTGATTAACGACACGATCCTCACAGATTATTCAAATATCTGGCATAATCTGTATGCGTCAGCATCCTATGAATTTGACAAAGGCAAGACAATCGAAGCCACATACAACGGATCATTCTCGCCTAAAGTCGACAACAGATCGTTATCCCGCAATTCCCTGACAGGGAATCACGACAGTTCCTCGCAAGGAAACAGTCGATTAAACGGGATAACTCTTTCATTCAGATCGGCCTCTGTAATCTCAGCAGGACTGGAATATCTTGCATATAAGGCTACCTCCGATCAACTCATGGGAGGCACCGACCTGAAAAACGGGGAAGACAAAAAACAGCCCTTATTCAGCAGCCATGGCATACAGGAAATTGACCGGATACGCGCATATGCCGATCTTTCCGGCAGATTCCCAAAAGGATGGTCTATAAATTATGGAGTAAGTTTCGACCTGACACACAGTTCCAACAGATATGACGCATATTCCGAGATCATGGAAGACGTCTCACCTTCGGAATCCTCAACCGATGAATACATCTATAAAGCATACGCAGGCGTATATAAGGCTTTCCTCAATGGAAAACTTTCATTTAACGCTTCCATATCAGGGGAGATATACAAGATAGGAGACTACAGGAAAAATGGGCTATATCCTAATCTTGGCATATACTGCCAGCCCTCACAGTCACATATACTCCGGCTTGGATTCTCCTCGTTCAAGAATTATCCCTCTTTCTGGCAAAGACAGGAATACATATCATATTCCAATCCATACCATATGAACATCGGGAACCCGGAACTGAAACCCGCGAGGTATAATATCTACAGCCTCTCCTATGTGTTCAAGAATAAATATGTACTGTCTGCCTCCTACTACCGTGTAAATGATTTCTTTTTCTCGCAGGCATACATGTCGCCTGATGACTTACTACAGATAAGGAAGATGTTCAATCTCAATGTAGCGAAGGTGCTTGATATATCTATTGTGATACCTCTAAAAATCAGGCAGATATTCTCCTCCGACATGACACTTAGGATTGACAGGGAACAATACAGCACTTCCGACTGGCATGGGCTGGCATTCGACAGACATAAATGGTTCGCGAGTATATATCTCCAGAATAGTCTTATTGTATGTCAACGTCCAAGAATGTCAATCGACATATCAGGATTTTATAAGTCGCCTGGCATCACAGGCCTATGGGAACAGTCGGATATTTATGGCATTAATGCAAGCTTCTCATGTTCAATGTTTGATGACCGATTGAAGATCTCACTGCAAGCCAACGACATATTCGAGTCACAGAGCTCTCCTCTGACCGAATCCATAGGAAACCAATGGATGCGACTGGATATGAACTATTATCAACGGTCCTTCATCTTGAATCTATCCTACAGTTTCAAAGGATTTATAGAGCGAAGAAAGAAAATATCTGACACATCCAGATTCGGCATTGATAGTTAATATTACTAAAATCTTTTGCCCAATCCACCACCCATAGGCTATCGATGAGAGGGATTTGATAATCAGTCGTTAGTCACTTAGTTTTTTGTCGTTAGTTTTTGTTAGATTTTTAGCCATCAGCTGCACACAGCGATTATCGCTCTAAGCCTACCGGGCTGCGACCCAGCCGGTGATGGTGCGTGTCGAGAAGTTGACGCCGATGCGCACGCACGAACAGCGTCCCTCCGACGTGCAATACTCCGTTTCCACGTGAAGGCCAAGGAGGATCATCAGCATCAACCTCACCCCCTCAAATCCGGCCAATCAAGAATTAAGGGCTTCGAGGCAGCGTTTCACCTCCTGATCGGTGGTGAAGAGCTTCTCCTTGCAATATTTCAGCAACTCAAGAGCACGCGACGTATAAGCCGCGAGATTGTCTATGTCGCAATTATCGGCCTGCATGCGGGCCACTATCGATTCAAGTTCGGCAACAGCCTTGCCGTAAGTCATCTCAGATTCCATCATTAAGGAGATTTATACGGGAATACCACTGTCTAAACGACAGCCATACTCCCCATGTCACAAAAACCTAAACCATAAACCCTCACCCCTAAACCATAAACCCTCATCCTTAAACCTTCAACCCTCAGCCCTAAACCTTCAACCATAAACCTTCAACCGACTATCGACTTCACCTTGCCACGCCGCAGCTCGGTTTCCATCCTCTGTCCCGGACGCAGCTCCGAAGCATCGGTCACAGCCTTGCCGTCGACCCGCGTTATCGAATATCCGCGCCTAAGAGTGTTCGACGGACTCAGCACCTCCACAAGACCTGCGAGATTGTCAAGTCTTGACGACTCCTTTTTCAATAAGAAATCGACTGCGGCGCCAAGCCTTTCCCCTATCACATCAAGACGTTGCGAAGCCTGCGAAACCTGAGACCGCGACACTGCCCCCAAAAGACGGGCTGACATATCGAGCCGGGATCCGGCCTCCTGCAGACGCGACTGCACAAGCACGGGTATACGCGTCATCTCACGGTCGAGCAGAGCCCGGGCGGCAGATATGCGGGCATCGGCCAAAGCCGGAAGCATAGCCTCACAGTTGGCAAGACGCCGCTGCTCTCCCTGCAGCCGATCCGTGCTGTAGCGCGCGATGCGGTCGACCATATCCTGCACCGCACCGTATGACGCACGAAGAGTGTCGACAAAGAAAGATGCTACGGCAGTGGGAGTCTTCATGCGCGTATGCGCAATCTCATCGAGCACCGTACGGTCGCGCTCATGCCCTATGCCCACCACCACAGGCAGCGGAAACAGAGCCACGGCGCGGGCCAGGTCATAGTCGTCGAATCCGTTGAGGTCGGAGGTAGCTCCTCCACCCCTGATTATCGCCACACAATCCCAGAGATCCACCGTCATCTCCACAGCCTCCAGAGCGGCCCTGACCGAAGAGGAGGTCTTCTCACCCTGCATCACGGCCTGGAAAAGATGCGGATAGAACACAAAGCCTTCAGGATTCCCCTCCAGCTGATTGATGAAATCGCCGTAGCCGGCGGCTCCCGGGGCCGAAATCACGGCTATGCGCTGCGGAGCAGGGGGCATCTCGCGGGTCTTGTTGACACCGAGCACACCCTCACGGTGGAGCCGGAGAAGGATCTCGCGGCGCAGCCGCTCCATATCGCCCAGCGTGTAGGAGGGATCTATATCGCTGACGGTAAACGAAAGGCCATAGAGCGTATGATGGGAGACCGCACCGTAAAGCATCACCTTCATGCCCGTCATCACATCGCGCCCCGTGGCAGCAAGAAATTTCTGACGTATATACTGGAAACGTGACTGCCATATGGTGGCCCGCAGTTTCGCCACGGTCTGCCCGGAGGCACTCTTCTCCACAAGCTCCATGTAGCAGTGGCCGCCACTTACGCGGACATCGCTCAGCTCCGCCACCACCCATGCCCCCTGGAGAGCCGGGGTCATACGGATTGCGTTGCCTATCGCCGTGGTAAGCTGCAGCAGCGTCATCGCCCTCGGCACTTCAGCGAAAAGACCGGGCGCGCTCATTCCTGCGAGGGAGCGTCTTTCACCGCCCCGATCTCCTTAAGCGCCCCCGTACAAGGGTCGAACACGGCATACGACGGGCTTTTCTTATCGCTGAAGAGCTCCGGGTTAAGGCCGAACACCACCCCGAGCTGCGCTATCTCGAATTCCTTTGAGAAATATTCCTTACCTTTCGAGGAGACAGAGATGACGGCGGCTCCCGGCACACAATAGGCCACGGCGTCTTTCGGCATCTTCTTGGCCTCCCCTTTCGAGTCTACGGGAAGCTCCCCGCGGTCTGTGACCTTCACGCCTACATAAACCGGCTCGCCCGAATAATCATCGGCAGCGACAAATCCCGCGAAATCACTCATGCGGAAAAGCACTTCGCGGCCATCTTCAGAGGGGACATAGGAATAAGTCTTCACCACCCTTTCGCGGGTAATGTTGCCAAGGAAAGCGGCAGTCATCGCGGCCTCCTGATGGCGCAGGGAATTAAGCATGAGCTCCAGCTGCTTTCCGTCGGAAGGCATAGTCTCGGCAGTGCCCCTCGTGAGCGCTATCTTTGCCTCACGGATCTCCATGAGGTTCTCGGCGAGCATCTGCGCCTGCTTGGCCGTAGACTGCGAGGCTATGAAATCCTCATCGACATACTGGAGATATTCCCTGTCGGCGAGTCGCTCACCCTCCGCGGGCGCAGGGACGGAAGCCCCGGCCTCACCTGCATCGCGCGGATTGCAGTTGATCGACAGCAACATGCCGTCTTCAGCCACCCCGATGAAAGTCGTGGCGCCCGACTTTAGCTGCATAAGATAACGTGAGGCGGGATCGGGGGCACCATACGGACGCACCTTCACAGATTCGATGGTCCAGATCTCCGCGTCATCCTTCACAACCTTGTCGGTGCCCATGTATTTCTTCGCATACTGGAAATAGGGTCCGGCCTTGCGCACCTCCCTGACAGCTGTCACCTCTATGGAGAACGCCGTGACAGGAAGGGAATAGATGAGGCCATATTCATTATGCTTGTCGGCGGTGAGTATCTTTGTCTGCTGTGCCTGGGCCGGGAGAGCCGACGCCGCGAGCAGCATCGCGGCAAGAATAGCTGTTGTCTTCATATTTTGTTCAGATGTTTTTTTCTCGATTGATGATTGAACGGATGGCCCGGCCGCAATATGCGGCGATGTCGGAGGCCACCATGCCACACTCGCCATACTCTGCCGCGGCCATGTCGCCCGCCAGTCCGTGGACGAAGACGCCGATCGTCGCGGCATACTCCGGGCGGTAGCCCTGGGCCAGGAAAGCGGCGATGACCCCCGTGAGCACATCGCCCGACCCGGCCGTGGCCATACCGGGATTGCCCGTGGAGTTGAAGTAGACACGCAGCGGGTTAGGGCGCACGGTGGCCGTGTAGTGCCCTTTGAGCACTATGATGATATTGTAGTATTTAGCCATGTCGATCGCCTTCTTAAGACGCTCCTCCGAATTGGGATGCTTTCCGAAAAGGCGGTCGAACTCACCCACATGAGGGGTGATGATGGTGTGCGGGGGAAGGAGCTCGAGCAGCGACGGCCTACGGGCTATGCAGTTGAGGGCGTCGGCATCGAGCAGCAACGAGGCCTTGCAGTTCTTCAACAGACTCTCGAGGGCATCGATGGTGCGGTCGTTGGTGCCTATGCCCGGACCGACCACCACCGCCTTATGGCCATGGTGAATGGTCATGTCGGAGATGAAGTTGTCGTCGCGGTCGGGTTCGAACATCGCCTCCGGCACAGCCGTCTGAAGCACGGGCATACCGGCCTTGGCACTATGTACGGTGACGAGTCCGGCGCCACTTTTCAGACATGCCCTGGCCGACATGATCGCCGCGCCGAACATGCCGGTGCTTCCGGCCATGATGAGCACCGAGCCGAAATCGCGCTTCCCGGCAAAGAGAGGACGCTTATGCAGCAGCGGGCGCACGCTCGACGCCTCCACGAGCATATAATCTGACGGCGTCTCCTTCATCTTGGCGGCGTCGAGATCGATGTCGAGTATCTTCCAGTCGCCGATCACCTCCGAGTTCTCCTTGAAAAAGAACGACAGACGGGGAGTCTGGAAGGCCAGTGTCAGGTCGGCGTGGATCATGTCGCGCTGTATCACATTCTCGTTCCACTCCCCGAAAAGGCCCGAGGGGATGTCGATCGATATGACGTAGGCACCCGACTCATTGATAAACCTTGCGAGCATCACAAAGCCACCCTGGAGGGGCTGGCGCAACCCGGAGCCGAAAAGGCCGTCGACCACGACATCGTTCTCGCTCAGATATGGAGGGGAGAAATCGTGCTTCACCTCGGTGAAGTCGATTCCATCCATGGTGATGAGTTTCTTGCGCTCCTCGTCGCAGTCGTGGCTGAGCTTGCCCACGACATTGAAAAGGAACACCTCCACCTTGCGGTAGCCCTGCTCAAAAAGCATGCGTGCCACGGCAAGGGCATCTCCGCCATTGTTACCGGGGCCGGCCACCACCACTATGCGCTGGCTGGGCAGGAAACGGGAGATTATCTCGCAGCACAAAGCCCCCGCGGCTCTCTCCATCAAGTCGATGGAGTTGATGTTCTGAGCCTCGCAGGTGGCATTGTCGATCTCTCTTATAACGTTAGAAGCAAATATTTTCATAATCCATTAGCACAGGAGCGAGGAGACAGGGAATCCGATCACAGACACAAGTCACTCCTAATAAAATGCAAAATTAGCCAACCGCCACCAATTCTGCAAATCCGCGGAGCGTTTTTAACCATGAAACTTTCCATGACACTTTCCCGGCAACGACATGAACGGGGATAAATGAAAAATTTCTTTAATTAATCGGCGTTTGATTTTGACAGCACAATCATTTTTTGTATTTTTGCATCAAATTGCGCTTTGCGCGTAAAAGTTTAGACAAATCATGGTAGATTACAAATCTCTTGGCCTTGTAAACACTAAAGAGATGTTTGCAAAGGCAGTGCATGGCGGTTATGCCATCCCCGCATTCAACTTCAACAACATGGAGCAGCTCCAGGCCATCATCAAGGCCGCTGCCGAGACCAAATCTCCGGTCATCCTCCAGGTGTCGAAAGGCGCCCGCAACTACGCCAACCCCATCCTTCTCCGCTACATGGCACAGGGTGCCGTGGCTTATGCGAAGTCTCTCGGTTGGGAGAAACCCCAGATTGTGCTCCACCTCGACCATGGTGATTCATTCGAGCTCTGCAAGGATTGCATCGACAACGGTTTCTCTTCCGTTATGATCGACGGCAGCCACCTCCCCTATGAGGAGAACGTAGCCCTGACAAAGAAAGTGGTTGACTACGCCCATCAGTATGACGTGACCGTAGAGGGTGAGCTCGGCGTTCTCGCCGGCGTTGAGGACGAGGTAAGCTCCGACCACCACACCTACACCGACCCCGAGGAGGTGATCGACTTCGTAAACCGCACAGGCTGCGACAGCCTCGCGATCTCAATCGGCACATCTCACGGTGCATACAAGTTCACTCCCGAGCAGTGCACGCGCGACCCGAAGACCGGCCGTCTCGTGCCCCCGCCCCTCGCATTCGACGTGCTTGAGAAGGTTGAGGCCAAGCTTCCCGACTTCCCCATCGTGCTCCACGGATCATCTTCCGTTCCCCAGGAGTATGTCGACATCATCAACGAGAATGGCGGCAAGCTTCCTGACGCTATCGGCATCCCCGAGGAGGAGCTCCGCAAGGCAGCCAAGATGGACGTATGCAAGATCAATATCGACTCCGACAGCCGTCTTGCCATGACCGCAGCTGTGCGCAAGGTGCTCAACGAGAAGCCCGGAGAGTTCGATCCCCGCAAATATCTCGGCCCGGCCCGCGACGAGATGGAGAAGCTCTACAAGCACAAGATCCTCAACGTGCTCGGCTCCGACGGCAAAGCATAACACTCAGACTCAACACAAACAATCAACAATAAAGTCCCGTACCGCTCCGGCGGTACGGGACTTTATTGTTTGGTCATGCTATCCGCGATCCCGGGGAAGAAGAGTATCGATCAATGACTCATATATCTCAATTACCTCCCGGATATCGAATCTCATCTCGGCTTTCGTGCGGCTATGCCGACCCATCTCAACACGCTCATCTTCTGAAAGCGCCATAAACTTTTCGATCGCCATGACAAGAGAAACCGCATCGCGCGCCTCACATAAAAATCCATTGACTCCATCATCGACAGTCTCCCTGCAACCAGCCACGTCAGACACTATCACCGGTTTTCCCATGGCAAGCGCTTCCATCAAAACCCTCGACATTCCTTCATGATATGAGGGGAGAACTATACAATCGGCACGACGCATCACGTCTCTGACATCATTCTTGTATCCAAGGAAATTTATCAAACCAGCATCATGAAGTCTTTGCACCTCCGATTCCGAAACAGAATGCACATAATCCTTGTCAATATTTCCAAGCCACTGAAACTCTACTCCGGAATATCTTTTTTTAATGATTCCCGAAGCCTCCGCAAGTTCGCCGAAGCCTTTATCGTATAAAACCCTTGAGACTGTAAGGAAAATCATGTCGCTTTCATTTGAAATACTGAATATCTATCCCTTCCCCGCCATTCAGAAGAATAAGTCGATCGGGATCAGCTATATGACGTTCGATCACGATACGTCGGTTTTCATCATTGAGCACAAGTATACGGCAAGGGAAGCGCATGGCAAACCTATAAAGGGTTCTGGCAATGATACTCCGGAGATCCGAATGATAAAAAGCATAGCCTAAACCTGTGATTACCGATATCGACTTTATGGAATTAAGTCTGGCAGCAAGACTACCGTAAATATTCGGCTTTATAGTGTAATGAAACACTAAATCAGGCGATTCCTCTTTATATACGCGGCTTAAAAATCTAAAATAACTGAAATCCTTCATGGGATTCATGCCACTACGTTTTAACTCGGGAGCATAATGACGTATCCTTCCAGTAAACGGAATCTCTATTTCCGACCCGGGCGCGACGAGCACCACCTCACAACCCTTTGCAAGGAAATGCCTTATCACCTCACCTCTGAAATTGATCAGTTGCTTGAGTGAATTATCGCAGAAAAGCAGTTTCATAAATCCTTTTACATGCAGAATCCATTTACCCGTGCGTCGACCGTCATGAATAAAGCATTATCAAGCATCCGCCGGAGGATTGACCGCATTAATAATGACGCATCGTTTCAAGATTTATTGTGTCTTACAAGGTCTGTCATCCGCCATACTACATATCGTATCGTCTTAATTAGGGAATACCCCAAATCATTAAGAAAACCTAATACAAAGGCAGCACTGGCATTTCCGGACAATGCAAGCCTGAGATGCATTCTCTCCAGGAAATTATGCTTTATATTGAGATCCACGCTCCCGAGATAGGCGCCATAATTGTGTTGGAAATCCTTGGCAGAGACACTGCCTGACTTCAATAATCTATAAAGCAGCTCAATTATCTTTGACCGTATTCCAATGATTATATCGTCAGTCATTCCGAGGGCAAGATTTTCAAAAAAAGGGATCAGTATTCCACACTGATTTCCCAGGAAACTACTCTGTGTCGCCACCAAGGATCCTGATCGTATCCGATAGTGATACAAACCCTCAGATATGGCATATACAGAAGGCTTCTTCATCAGGATCTGAAACAATGCCACAATATCTTCCCAGAAAAACAAGCCATCAGGGAAAACGACATCCTTCCAGAGCCTACGCCTCATAAGTTTATTACATACGGATCCATGCATTACAGGAAATCTGGCCTGAGCCACCGAAAGAAACAGATCTTTCCAGAATATAACGCCATCGCCCTGTGGGCTGATTCCTGGCAGTACCCTTTCACCAAATACTTTAAAGCCACAGACCACAATATCAACATCGTTAACGTAGGCCGCCTCAAGCATCCTGGGATATGCATCATACTCTATAACATCGTCAGAATCACAGAAAATAATCCATTCTCCCCGGGCCAGCGACACACCTTCAGCCCGAGTACGTGCCAATCCCAGATTATTATCATGCCTGATACTCCGAACCACCATACCCTCACGTACGGGATTATGAGCAAGGAAATCAGATATGACACCTCTGCTCCCGTCGGTTGAGCAATCATCTATCAGAATCAGCTCCATGCAGCGTACCCTTTGCGAAAAGAGCGAAGCAAGTGTTTCCTTTAAATAAGGAGCACTGTTATAGACGGCTACTATCACCGTCAGTTCCGGATTTCCAGCATATGATTCCTGCGATTCCATTATATTCCGGCCAGCAAGTATAATCAGGCTTACTGCATTTAGTTAACGTTGCCGATATTCAAAAATTTTATATTATTTTTGTGAAATATTTATCGCGCTCACATATATGAATATCCTGTTCATAGGACACGTACCCATGATACCCACTGCGGGTGGAATAGAGAGAATGACCGTGATCATCTCAAAAGAATTGAGAACGAGAGGACATTTTGTGGCCTTTCTTTCCACCTCGTCCAAATGTAACACCGATTGCGTATCCGGATTCCCACAACTATATATAAACGCAGCGGGGCCAGATGCCGGGAATAAGTTTATGAGCATGATAAAAGAATTGGATATTGACATAATAGTCAATCAATTTCCTGATGCCAACACTCTCGCCCTCCAGAAATATATCCAAGGTGTCGTCAAGTCGATTGCCGTGATACACAGCCGTCCATTTCCAATTCTCGGGCTGGAGAGGAAAGCAAAATTACTCACCATGCCCGGCACGCTAAAAGGTAATATCTTGAAATTGACCGGCATATTGACCCCAGGTTTATATCGCATTTTCATAAACCGTTACTATCGCTCACTTTATACCCGGGCTGCCGAACTCTCCGACAAGATATGTCTTCTATCCTCGAAATACACCGACAGGTTGCTTAAACATGCTCCTGACATAGACTCCAGGAAAATAACTATTGCCAATAATCCCAACACATTCCCGGAGATCCCGGATATTAAGGAATGGAAAGATCGTGAAAAAGTGGTGATATGGGTAGGCCGGCTCATAGAGCCTCAAAAGAATGTTGTCGGGTTTATCGATGTATGGAATAAATTCCACCAAAACAATCCCGATTGGCAAGCAAAGATTATTGGTGACGGTCCTGCCAGAAAGGCTGCTGAAGAATACGCCCGAAAAAAGCAGGCTTCTGATATCGAGTTTGTCGGCAATATCGTTAATCCGGAAAAATACTATTCCACCGCACGGTTCCTCTGCATGACCTCTCTTTATGAAGGGTGGCCTATGGTGCTTCCGGAAGCGATGGCTTATGGCTGCATTCCATGCGCGTTTGCCTCTTTCGAAGCCATAGAGGACATCATTGACAACGGACATTCCGGACTCCTGTCATATAGTTTAGATCCTGCTGATATGGCTGATATGATGTCATCTGCCGCGACAAAGACGGAGGATATGGGTATGATGGCACACAATGCAACCGTAAAGATCGCAGAGTTCTCTCCAGAAAGAATCGCCGGAAAATGGATAATGCTTTTCAATGAATTGTCGTCACATCATGGCTCATAGCCGACGGCTATATTGGATAATCTTCTTCCGATCGGGAGATATCTCTTTATCAAACTGATTCGAGTAGGGATAATACATCTGGTAACATTTCAGACTCCCACTCTTATTAAAAGGAGCAAGATACAGATCATATACCTGAAGTGAAAAAAGTGGGGTCAATATCATGCACCAGTATACATAATTGAGATGAAACCGACGCTTTCCGGAATACACCACCGTGTAGGCCACACGGGAAATCAATATTATGGAAAAAATCATGAAATAATGATTGTAGCGCAAAAATATAGAGATACCTATACTCATGCAGACAGCATAAACCTGCAATAGTGAAAGCATTTCCATTTTGCGTTCTCCATCATATGCCGCAGTGATTTTGCCATTCTTATGCAACAGATATATGGCAGCCAATGGATAGACGATAAGACGAAGCAATGTCACAGCCGCACCTTTTACATTAAGTATGTTGGTGCCGAATTCACTTTTAGAGTAAACCTCGGCCCGCTCTGCCATGGAATCTGTCAGGGCTATAAGTTTTACGAAATCAAAAAGGAAATAGCGTATGCTGAACGACATGGCTATAACAAAAAACACAATGAGAAGAGTCCTTTTGCCAAACGTAAAAAGACTGCGGACGCCAGGCAACCATAACACCGGCAGTAAAAACAAGACAACGGCCGAGACATGGAAGAAAAAGGCCACACATGACATAAGATAATAAGGAATCCATTTCCCTTTTTTAAAGAATGGCCATGACCACAGGAAAACACATGATGCGATCGCCTCCCTGAGAACCTCCATGTTAAGCATGAAATAGAGGAAAAAACAATAAAGCAGGCCGGCGAGAAATATATGAGGTGTATTTTTCCATATGAATCGGAATATGGTACAATTCACAATCGTAGCAACCACAAATTGTACGAGCATAAACTCCGGTGTCAAAGATTTACATGCGGCAGACAATATGATATATAACGGTGCAAATCTTGTGTTCTTGAAATCTTCTGCCCTCAGATCCTGAAGTGTAGGCTGCAACCATTTAAATTCGTTTTCATATTTGATTGAGTCTGTTCCCATCTGGTAACGGAATCCGGCCACACAAATCAACACAACCATCATCGACAGCCACCATATAAGCCTGAACCGTGTCACCCCTCTGTAATCATATACATACGAGAGTATGATAAACGAAAGTATTATGATAAGGTATATCATGCCATCAACCCATTATTCCTTTTGAACAACAAATACTTTATCTCGGATAATATATCAGGGGCTATCAGACGGATCATCACGATAAATATGACCGCAGACACCCCTACTCCTATTGCAAGCCGCATCCACCCATTATTGATAAAACCAATGCAGAAACAGGTAGAGACAGCCATTACGGCAGAGACTAAAATCGCCGGGACAATCTCCATAATCTGACGCGACACACTCACCCGGGCCATCCTTCCTCCATAATACATTCCCACTGCAAGATCGAACACCGTACGGATAACCTGGCCCCAGCACAATGCCTCAAGCCCGAATGGGAGAGTGGCTACAAGCACAGCCACACCCCAGATTTTCTTGATTATCTCGCATCTAAGATAACTGTCCGTGCGCCCTTTCACCTGGAGCAGGCTTAGATTGAGGGTATCAATCGGTATCCACATCACCGACAGTGAAAGGATAGCCAGCAAGCGCCCCGCATACGCCCATTTCTCTCCTACAAGACAAACCACAATAGGATCAGACAGCGAACAAATGACCGTCATGACAGGAAGCACAATAAACGCAACCATTCTTAGAAATCTCAGAAATATGCAACGGAGTCGCTCATCCTCTTCGCGCACCATGCACATGGCGGGATACAACACTCTCTGCAAAACAGCATTCAGATTATTTGACGGGAACTCACTGAACTGCGCAGCCCTCGTGTAAAGACCCAGAGATGCCGCTTGATAAAATTTTCCGATGATCAAAGGATAAAGATCTTTATAGATGGTATGCATGACACCCGCCGCCGTAAGATTCACACCGAATCTACCAAAATAGCGCAACGATGCCATGGAAAATGTGAATGAAGGACGCCATGAAGACATCGTCCACAACGATATGCAATTAGTCATGGATCTTACGAGCTGACATGCAACTATCGCCCATACTCCGGCGCCTAAATATGCAGCGGCAATCCCAACGATACCGCCGATCACGGCAGATATCATCGTAGCCTTGGCTTGTGTCCTGAAATCCATGGAAGCGGTCATCACAGCTTGCTGCACCATCATCAAAGCGTTGCAAAGTATGCATAAAGATAGGATACGTGTCAGAATGACAAGTTCTGTATGGCCATAAAACCTGGCAATGACAGGCGCTGTAAAAAACAACAACACATACATTATTCCAGAGATGGCCACATTTACGAAAAAGGCAGTCGAACAATCTGATGCTGTCCTGTCGTTCTTACGTATAAGGGCTTGGGAAACGCCGCCATCAGCAAGGGCCTGAGCCACATCCATGAAAATAACCAACATACCCACAAGACCGAAATCTTCCTGAGAGAGCAGCCGCGACATAAAAATGATTACAACAAAGGTAACGGACTGTCCGGAGAAACGCTCCGCCACACTCCATCTCGCCCCTCTCGCCGTCTGTTTCCTAAGTTGCTGACCCTCCATTACGACTGATTGGATTTATTCAAATTCAGCCCCAAGCGACAAAGCCTTGTCAAACCATTTGTCGGCATGCTTCACATCCCCGAATATCCTTGAGAATTGTTCTGTCCGGTGCAGATCACATCCGATGATATCCACAAGTCCCTCCTTCATCAACCAAACAGTCTTCTTGCGTACTTTCTCACCATAAGCCCCTGTTAAAGAGGGAAGATTCAGCTGAAAAATAACTCCCTTGTCATGCAACCGCCTATAGGAATCATGATCCATGTACATATAACGTTCAGGATGGGCAATGACAGGCCGATAACCATGATGCATAATTTCTTCAAGCATATGGTCAAAACCCATGGGGGCACTGAAATATGATGTCTCGACAAGCAGGTTGTCGCCCCCGTCCCCTATTGGAAGAAGATCGTCCGACTTAAGGCGCTCGTCGAATAGTGCGTCAAGCATATTTTCTGAAGCCAAGCCAAGCTCCACATTCCCGGTCCATGCATCACAAAGCTCCTCAAAACGCTTACGCAGTTCCGAAGTGGTGTTGGGAAAATCTTCCATTATATGAGGAGTCAGCCATATCTTTTTGATTCCCGCCTCATCATACTTACGCAACACCTCAAGCGAGTCTTCAAGGGTCTTGATTCCGTCGTCAACTCCCGGCAGTATATGGGAATGCCAGTCAGTAAATCCTGTCAATGATTTCTGGCGGTAAGTGTTGACATCTTTTCTTGTCTTGAAAGGCCACATTTTTCCTTGTATTGTTTTTCGATATTTATCAGAGAGTGATTATCTCACTTTCCGCTATGATTCTGATAATTCCCGTAAGTGTAATATCGACTGTGAACCATGTCCGTGCCATTGAGTATGACACTGATCTCCGGGAATTTCCTCTCGCTGTAAAGTTCATTGAGTTCAGGGATAGCCTGAAGATCAAGAAGTCCGGCTCTGACTATGAAAACTGTTGAGTCTGCATTTTTCGCTACGATCTGGGTATCAACGACTATATTGACTGGCGGGCAATCAAGCAATATATAGTCATATTCAGACCGTGCTTCCCCTATCATATGGGCAAGGAGCTCCCGGTCAAGCAGTTCCGCCGGGTTTGGAGGAAGTTTGCCGGCAGGAAGGATCGACAGTCCATCACATCCGCCGACTTCCATTACATGGCTGCGCCAAGCGCGTGAAGATCCCGAAAGATAGTCTGACAGGCCATGCGCAGGACTACCCACGTACATCGAAGCTGACCCATGACGCATATCACAATCCACAAGGAGTACTTTTTTATGCTTCAGGGCAAGACAATGAGCCAGATTAAACGATACAAATGATTTACCACTTCCGGGATTGAATGAGGTAAACATCACAACGCGTCCGGTCTCCCCTTTGCCAACCATAAACTCAAGATTGCTCCTGACTACCCTGAATGCCTCGTTGACCACATCACGTTTGCCTTCTTTCACAATAGACAGAGGGGCCTCCTCCACAGTCTGTTTACGTACCTTGCCCAAAAGATGGCGCAGCAAGTTTTCTTTTTTACCTACATAAGGAATCTCTCCTGCAAAAGGCGCACGCATTGACTCAAGATCCTTACGCGATCTTACCTTCGAATCGCTGGTCTTGGCAAGATATACCCCAATCACAGGCACTGCTATCCCTACCAGTAAAGCCATCACGAGTATCAGGCTTTTCTTCGGGGCGACGGGGGTCAGCGACCCCATGGGAGGGGTGATGACGCGGGTATTGTCGGCTGTGAACTTCTGCGAGAGCTGGTTCTCCTCCCTCTTCTGGAGCAGGAAGAGATAGAGGCTCTCCTTCACCTTCTGCTGACGCTCCTCCGAAAGGAGAGGAAGCGCCTGCGCGGGGGTGTTGACGATGCGCCCCTTGGTCTTGCCAAGCTCAGACCTGACCCCCTTGATCGAGGTCGACAGGCTCGAGATCTGATTGTCGATGCCGTTGACTATAGCCCTGCGCAGACCGGCGAGCTGCGTGTCGTAGTCACGCACGAGCGGATTTGAGGTGGATGAATTGTCGACAAGATTGTTTCTCGTGAGAAGAAGCTTGTTGTAGTCGGCTATCTCCGCCTCTACCGCTGGATTGGATATGCCCGTATTGACCGGTATCACATTATATTCATTCCCTTTCTCGCCTATATAATCACGGAGATATCGCGTCACGGCCAGTTGGTTCGAAAGTTCCAGGATCTGGGCATCCATCTCGCCGCTCTGTTCGAGAAGGAGCTTCGCGGTCATCTCAAGGCTCGGAGTGCCGGTGGCGGCCGTCTGCCGTGCCAGGTTCTCGTCAACCTCTCCGAGCTCACGCTGTATCACTCTAAGGCGCTCATCGATGAAGGCGGATGTAGCCACGGCAAGTTTGTTCTTGTCTTCTATCCAGTTCTCCGTATAGACCTTGAGAATCTCATCAAGGATATCCACGGCCCTCTGCACGCACACGTCGCGCACGGAAAGCTCGATCACCTCCGCGTCCTGATCGACGAGATCGCCTGTCAGCTTCTTTCCGTAGAGTTCCACGGTAGACTGCATAGGCATCTTGCTGACATCCACCGTCATCTCATCCTTTACCGGGGCTCCGGCATATGCCGGATTCGCTGAGACCACTACCCTTCCTATCGGAGTCTTGACTGCGGAATCACCTTTGCGCAGGTCTACCTTCACCTCCTGCTCATACCTCTGCTCCTTCCCGTCGGAACCGGTGCGTGCGAAGCGGGAGAGCACAAGGTCTCCCCCGGGGCGCAGCGTGAGCCGCAGGCGCGCCGACTCCTGCTCACCGACATCCTGCATGACAAGGCTAACAGGAAGCGTCTTGCCATAGAGGGTGACCGGATGGAGACCTCCCCTCTTCAGATAATTCATGTCGAGCGAAAGGCGCACGGCCACCTCATACATGATATAGGGCGACGTGAATGTGATAAGCTCGTTGTTGACGTTGGTATTGCCGGCCACGAGTCCGAGAGAGGAGAACATGTCGGCGATCTCGCCGATCCCTCCGCTCGAGTCCTGGTCTTTCACCAGTATCTGTTCCGACCGCTCATACACCGGCTCGCGGGTGTAGATATAAAGCAACGCGCTTCCCACACATATCAGGAGCGACGCCGCAAACCAGGGCCACGCCGGGAGGCACGCCTTAAGGAAATCGCGCATGGTGAAATTCTCAACCGCGCTTCTATCTTCAATATTTGATGAGGTCTTCATTAGGGTGGCGGATTATTTCACAATCAGTACTGCTATCGATGTCAGGAGAGAGGCCACCGACACCCAGAATCCCCAGGAAAGCACGTTGTTGCCGTTGACTGTGGCCTGACGCTTCCTCACCTCGTTAGGCTCCACATAGACCACATCACCCTGCTTGAGATGGTAGGCCGGCGACGACGTGAGCGCTCCGAGATCCGTGAGGTCGACCACATAGCGGTTGATCTTCCCCCCTTCGGTCCGCACCACCACGACATTCTCGCGGCGCCCCTGTATTGTAAGGTCGCCTGCGAGGGCGAGCGCCTCGAGTATGCTCACCTCATCCTTGTCCATCTCAAACCGTCCCTGCCTGTTGACCTCTCCGAGCACCGAGAACGTGGCGTTGAGATATTCCACAGTCACCACAGGATCCTTCACAAGACCGCGCCCCATAAGTTCTCCCTTGATAAATGCGGCAAGCTCCCCGCGGGTCATGCCCGCTATCTTCATGCTTCCGATCACCGGGAAATCTATATCACCGTCCTTGCCGACAGTATAGCCCGATATGCCTTCGGCCACGGCTACAGACGACATCTGCCCGAGCCGGTTTGTCGTGACCGGAAGGTTGAACATTTCCGAGAGTTTCGGATCTCTCGATTTCACAACTATGCTGAGCTTGTCGCCGGGCTGTATCCTGATCGACGCGTCGGAAGGGAGTTGCAGTTCCGTCCGGTCAACGTCCTGGAAGTAAGCCAGATTCTTAGGCCCCGCGCATCCTCCGGCGATAAGGAGAGCTGACGCGGTCAGAACCATGGCGGCATATCCGGCAATATGTTTCTTCATATCTTGTCGTTATAGTATTCTTTCTTCGTGAGAAACGTCCGGCCGCGCCCTACTCCGGCGCCCGGGAAAACCGTCTCCTTTCAAAAAAACGTTTTCCTATCCGTTTTATTGAAAATGCAAATATTTAATGTTACCTTTGCAAAAGATTCGGATTCAAATATATGAGCATACCCAAGATCATACACTTCTGCTGGCTGAGCGAAAACAGGATGCCTCCGCTCGTGAAAAGATGCATGGCGACATGGAAAGAAGTGCTGCCCGGATATGAGATCATATGGTGGAATCCGGCCAGATTCCACCTTGATTCAACTCCCTGGACCAGGGAGGCTTTCGCCAGCCGGAAATACGCGTTTGCCTCCGACTATATAAGGTGTCATGCCCTGTATCATCATGGCGGCATATATCTTGACACGGATGTGGAGGTGCTCAGCACGTTCGATCCGTTGCTCCATCATCCGTATATGCTCGGCAAGGAGAATCCGGCTCTTATCGAGGCTGCCGCAATGGGAGCCGAGCCCGGAAGCACTCTGTTCGGGAAGATGCTCGGATACTATGAAGGCAAGCATTTCATAAAGCCCGACGGATCTTTCGACACCACTCCTATGCCGGTCATCATAGAAAAGATAATAAGGGAGAATTTCCAAGTCAGGGAAATCTCAAGTCCTGACGACGCGGTGTTCTCCGATGACACCCTCTCCATCCTCCCCGACGACTACTTTTCCCCGAAATCATGTGCCGACGGCAAGATCCGCACCACTGAGAATACGGTGTGCATACACCACTACAACCAGTCATGGCAGTCGCCGGTCAGGAAATACGGACGGAAGCTTATTCTCGGCATCGGAGGGGAAAAGCTGAAGGATTCCATACGCCACATGGTGGCCCGGCATCTCTCCTGAGCAATAACATCAAGCATAATACAATGTCACGCAATATATACGCATCCCTCACCATGGCATTAGCCATCAGTCTCCTACCTGCCGCGGCCAATGCTCAGGATTCCTTGAGATATGATATTGAGGTGCGCGCCTCTCTCTCCGGAGGTGAGAACACACCCTTCTGGCTGGCCAACAACCTTCAGGGACTCGGTTCCCCCCGCACAAACAGCGGCTTTGTCAAGGCCGGACTGTTCAGGGATATTGACAACGACCGTCGGTTCTCCTGGGGCGCCGGGGTCAGCCTCGCCGGCGCATGGCGCAACACTTCCCCTTTCTACGTGCACGAGCTATATGGTGAAGTGAAATACCGCAGTCTCGACGCCCTCCTCGGCAGCAAGGTGATCAAGGGAGATTTCAACAATCCCCGGCTTTCATCGGGCAATCTCCTCTATTCGGGAAACGCATTGCCTATACCTCAGCTCAGGCTCGGCATCTTCGACTATGCTCCATTCTGGGGCACCGACGGATGGCTTTCCGCAAAAGGATATATCGCCTACGGCATGTTTACCGATTCCCGATGGCAGAAATCGTGGAGTGCTCCTGACTCAAGACGTACGGAAGACGCGCTCTACCATTCAAAAGGGCTTTGGCTCCGCGGAGGCGACCCAGGCAGATTCCCACTCGTGGGAGAGATAGGCATAGAGATGGCCACGCAGTTCGGAGGCCATTCCTATAAGGATGGGAAAAGGATCGACATGGGACATGGATTCAAGAAATGGTGGCACGCGTTCTTCCCTCACAGCGGCAAGGAGGACACCCATCTCGGCGACGCCGTCAGCACTGAGGGAAATATGCTCGGCACGTATGATTTCTCCCTTTCCTGGCTCCCGGATGCCGACTGGAGCGTGAAGGCTTATTACCAACACTATTTTGAAGACCAGTCGCAGATGACATTCGAATATGGCTGGAAAGATGGACTTTGGGGGATCGAGGCGCAACTTCCAGCCAACAGGGTCGTCTCGGCTGTCGTGGTCGAATATCTCTATTCGAAAGACCAGACGGGGGCCGTATTCAACAACAGTTCGCCCGAGATACCTGAACAGATCAGCGGCCGCGACGAATACTACAATCATTTCCTCTATTCCGGATGGCAGCACTGGGGAATGGGTATAGGCAACCCGCTTATCATCTCCCCCCTCTACAACCGCGACCACGACCTGTGGTTCCGTTCCACGCGCATAGAGGCCTGGCATCTCGGCCTCGAGGGTTCGCCGCGCCCCGATCTCGGCTACCGCATGCTCCTCTCCTATTCCCGCAACTGGGGAACCTATACGAAGCCCCTGCCGGAGATGATGCACAATTTCAATGCACTCCTTGAGGTATCCTGGCGCCCTGAAAGGCTCCGGGGCTGGGAGGCGACCCTCGGCGTAGCGGGCGACACCGGCCGTCTGCTCGGCAAAAGTTTCGGCGCAGCCCTGACCATAAGCAAGACCGGATGGTTAAATTTCTAAAAAATATCAAATGACATCAATAAGACCCCATACTTTCCTCCTCATCATCGCTATCCTACTCTTGTTTCTGACTTCCGGTTGCCAGAAATCACCGATCAACGGCGACCTTGACGGCCAATGGCAGGTGATGGAAGTAAGTCCGGCGCCTGCTGAAACGCCCATCAACGCCCGGCTCTACTATTGCTTCTACCTCCACGTATGCCAGCTCAACTACTACGGAGGCACCCTCACCACCGGCTCGATGGACTACTCCGGCGACCACATCACCCTCTCTTTCCCCGACACCTCCGAAGAGACCGCCGCCGGCCTCCGTCAATATGGCATCCCCGCCAATCCCGTCACCTTCACCGTCGACCGCCTCGACAGCAAAAGCCTCATACTCCGCTCCGCCGCCACCACCGTCACCCTCCGCAAATTCTGATTTTGTCACTTTTTACGTAAATTACCTTCGTGCTTGTTAAAAGAGATGACAATGATAATTTTATCTGGACTCCATCAGGCCTGGTGCTCCTACCAAAAGTCTTTTGTTTTTAACAATTAAAATTTTATCCTGACGCAGATTAGTGGTTGGACATCGAGAAGAGCACCCGGTATCCTTTTTCCCACTGTTGCCCAATCCGATGAAATTGATTATCTTTGCAAAATATAAAAGTTGTTTTTTTATTTCTATCTCTATTGTGCATTGCATTGGTGCAAACATCATGCAATACACATAAACAAACTCCGACATTGCAAGATAAAATTGAGACGTCGGAAATATTCAGCGACCCGGAACAATCCCCTTACTATATACATGGAGGAAACACGGGGTTGTTGAATGATCTCTATGCCACTATTTCAGAGACCGCCCCCACGACACAGGAATGTGTCAAAGGTCGTGCAGTTGTCAGGTTCGATATTTCAGAATACGGTCAGGTAGATTCTACTTCAATAAAAGTAATTAGAAACCAGTCTGTGCCTGACGATTACTTGATTGTCGCCATTGATGCAATCAAAAAATTAGGCAAGTTTGAGCCTGGGAAAATGAATGGAATTCCTAAAAAGGTAACATGGGACCTTCCTATCATCTATCCTGTTCCACTTGAACGCATAAAGACAATTGAGTAAGTAATTTCGTCTCTTAATGTAAATGGATTATATATTCCGTTTATTATAAAAACTAAACCCGATAGCTTGACGAGTCAGGGGCTACCGGGAATCAACACTGCAAAAGTAGTGCTTTCTTTTGATTAA
>PPYF01613255.1_pt1 | contig 24706 bp, 20 predicted proteins | sample 1559871 | NCBI WGS metagenome assembly PPYF01 (sample SAMN08240021, study PRJNA423297) | Human gut metagenome, whole genome shotgun sequencing project. | reverse complement strand
CAGCGGCGGCTCGCCGAGCAGCGCCAGCAGCCGAACGAAGACGTCGGTCGGGTAGGGCGTTCCGTCGCCAGCCTCATCCGCGCGATGGTTGATGGCATTGAGGTTGAAGCAGGCGTGCCCGTCGCGGATCGTGGCGCGGATTTCGCCATCGTCGAGGGTAAAGCGGCGCCCCTCCTGCGCCCAGGTTTGCGCCAGGTTCGTTTGACTGGGCGAGTCCAGCGCATCGCGTTGCAGCAGCGCGGCGGCCATGTTTTCCGCCGCCAGGGCGTACCATCTGGCCTGCAAATTATCGAGGGTCACGGCGGTATGCTGATACATGACCGCGGTGCGCTCGGTCATGGCGCTGGCGAGGATCATCATCAGGGCGAGGATGAACAGCACCATCAGGAGCGCGACGCCGCGTTGCCGATTTATCACTGGCCGCCTCCCGGGGTGAGTAAAAACAGGCGGGTTATCTCCCCGCTGTTCGCCAGCGTCAGGGTGATCTCCAGCCCCTGCGGCAGCCTCTGCGGGCGGTCCCAGGTTTCCTGCCAGCGCCCGTCGGCGTAAAACCGCAGGCGAAACGCCGTGACCTCGCGCAGCAGCACCCGGACCGTCGGCTGGCTGCCGGTCAGCGGATCCTGCTGATCGAAGCTCAGACGCTCAAGCTGCTGCTGGCGCAGACGGTAGCTGACGTTCTGGATCTCCGAGCGCGGGAGGATCCCCAGCGGGTTTGGCCAGCCGCTGCGGCTGAAGGCCAGTCCCCAGTCGTCGCTCTGCAACTGGAAACGTCCGGCGAAGAAAAACGTGTCGCTGTTTCTGGCGCGACGGGGAATGATGTGGGTGACATCGTCGGCTATCTGGCGAAAGGCGCGCTGGAGGGCCGCGATCTGCTGGCTTTTCTCGCGGGTCAGGCCATCGGCGCGGATGACGTTCTGCAGCACCATCACGGCGGCGGCGCTGAGGACGGCGAGGATAGCCAGCGCCAGCAGCGTTTCGATCAGAGTGAAACCGCGCATTTTCGTTATCATGGCGGCGTCACCCAGGTGCGCAGGGTGGCCAGCGGCGCGGGATCGCTTTTTTGCCGCCGGACCTCCACGTCCAGCGCCCGCAGCTGCGGCAGCGCGGTTTCCACTCCCTGCCAGCGGACAAACCAGCGCGTCCCGGCGGCCTCCACGGTGGTTTCAGACCAGCTGAGGGCAGGCCAGCGTTTCTCCAGCCGCAGCTGCACCAGCTGGTTATCCGCCAGCCAGCTGGCGAGGATTTTCTCTTCCATACGCCCGAGCTGGCGCGTCTGCTGCAGGGTGGACTGCATCACCGCCAGGCCAGCGAGGGCGAAAATCACCAGCGCGACCATCACTTCGATAAGCGTCATTCCGGCTTCACGCTTCATGGCTACTCCCGCGCCGCCAGCGGCTGGCTGTCGCCCTGGGCGTCGACGTTGATGCCCGTCGCGGCGTCAATCCGCAGCTGAAACGGCGTGACTTCACCGCCGGGAAAAATAAGCACGTCGGGCTGCTCGTCCGGCGTCCACGCTTGGCCGTCGGGAAAGCGCAGCGTCAGCCTGGCCCGCGGGAGGGTTTCCGCCGTGGTGACGCGTCCGGCCTGCAGCGGCAGCCACTGCGCGTTGCCCCACCGGTCGTCAGCCGCCGCCGGGGCGCTATCGTCGGCAGGCTGCAGGCGCATAAACTGCCAGCGCTCAGGGTGGATGATAATGCCGAAGAGCTGACCGGTTTGCTGCCCGCGCTCGCGGACAAAATCCAGTTGCGCCTGAAAGCGCGCCAGGATCTGTGTGGCCTCCTGGGTGCGGGCGGAGGGAAACGCCAGCAGCACCATGCTGGCGCTGACGCCGATCAGCAGCAGGACCAGCATCATCTCCAGGAGGGTGAAACCGCGCTGAGACACTATTTCTTCCCGAGGGTCCAGTTGCCGATATCGTCATTGGTGTCGGGCATCCCGTCCGGGCCGACGCTGAAGACGTCGATGGCGCCATGCTGACCCGGGCTTAACAGCTGATACTCATTCCCCCACGGGTCCTGCGGCAGACGGCGGATATAGCCGCCTTCCGGGTAGTTGCGGGCATGCGGCTCGGCGGCCGGAGCGGTCACCAGCGCCTGCAGCCCCTGCTCGGTGTTGGGGTAGCGGCTATTGTCGAGTTTATACATGTCCAGCGCTCCCTCGAGCGCCACCAGATCGCTGACGACTTTCTGGCGGTCCGCTTTCTCCTTGTTGCCCATCAGGTTAGGCACCACCAGGCTGGCGAGAATGCCGAGAATGACGATCACCACCATAATTTCCAGTAACGTGAAACCGCGTTGCCGTTGCATAGTTTTCTCCATTAATACAGTTACATACTCATAAGGGTGTTCAGTTGCAGGATCGGCTGCAGGATGGCCAGCACGATAAACAGCACCATGCCGGCCATGGTGACCACCAGCAGAGGCTCAAACAGGCTGAGGGCCATCTGGATCTGCGCGCTCAGCTCCCGGTCCTGGTTCTCCGCCGCGCGCTCCAGCATGGCGGTCAGTTCTCCGCTCTGTTCGCCGCTGGCGATCATGTAGCGCATCATCGGCGGAAACAGGGCGGTGGATTCCAGCGCCCGATGCAGACTGACGCCTTCGCGTACCGATTCGCTGGCCGCCGCCAGCTGGCTGCGCGCCCAGGCGTTGCTGAGGACGTCGGCGCTGATGCGCATCGACAGCAGCAGCGGCACCGCGCTGGCATTGAGAATGCTTAAGGTGCGGGCGTAGCGCGCGCTGTTGACGCTGCGGGCCACGCGGCCGATGACCGGCAGGCGCAGCAGCGCCCGGTCCCAGGCGAGCCGCCGGGCGGGCTGGCGCAGCAGATAGCGCAGCGCCAGCAGCGCCAGTAACGACAGCAGCGCCAGCCAGGGGCCCGCGCTGCGCACGATGTCGCTCAGGCTCATTAGCAGCCGGGTAGAGAAGGGCAGGGCCTGTTTAAGATGGACAAACTGCTCAACGACTTTCGGGACTACGGTGGAGAGCAGAATGGCGATCACGCTGATAGCGACCAGCGTCAGTACGATGGGGTAGATCATCGCCTGCAGCAGGCGGGCGCGGAGCTGCTGGCGCTGCTCGGTATAGTCAGCAAGCCGGTTCAGTACGCCGTCGAGATGGCCGGAGGTTTCGCCGGCCGCCACCATGGCGCAGAACAGCCCGTCGAAGCAGGCGGGATAGCCGCGCATCGCCTCCGCCAGCGAGTGGCCTTCGAGCACTTTGCTGCGCACCCCGGCCATTAACGTTCTTAGCGACGGCTTTTCGCACTGCTGGGCGACGGCATCGAGCGCCTTTTCCAGCGGGATCCCGGCGGCAACCAGAGTCGCCAGCTGGCGGGTGAGCAGGGCTAAATCACCGGCGCTGGTACGCCGGGTAAGGGATCCGCCGGCCCACAGTCGGCGCGCCGGGTCGGCAGTTGTCACTTCCAGCGCCAGCCAGCCCTTGTCCCGCAGCAGCTGGCGGGCGTGGCGGGCGGAGTCGGCCTGCTGAAGGCCGCGGCGGGTTTTGCCCTGCGCGTCCAGCGCCTGATAGCGAAACAGGGCCATCTTAGACGCTTTCCGTCGTTTGCTGTTCGGTGACCCGCATCACCTCCTCCCAGCTGGTGATCCCCGCCAGCGCTTTGTCGCGTCCGGCATGGCGCAGGGTTTGCCAGGCTGGCCCCAGCTGCTGGATCAGGGTGATCTCGTTCTCGCCGCGGTGGATGGCGGCGCGCACGCGATCGTCGATTAGCAGCAGTTCATGGATCCCGGTACGCCCACGATAGCCGATGAAATTACACTCCGGACAGCCTTTGGGCTGCCACAGCCGCGCGCCGACCGGGACCGCCATCTGCCGGGCGGTGTTGGCATCCGCCTGCCAGGGCTGACGGCAGTGCGGGCACAGTTGGCGCACCAGCCGCTGCGACATCACCGCCAGCAGCGAGGTAGAGAGTAAAAAAGGCTCCACGCCCATATCCTGTAGACGGGAAATGGCGCCCAGCGCGCTGTTGGTGTGCAGGGTCGACAGCACCAGGTGCCCGGTCAGCGAGGCCTGAACGGCGATCTGGGCGGTTTCGCCATCGCGGATTTCGCCCACCAGCACTACGTCCGGATCCTGGCGCAGGATGGCGCGCAGGCCGCGGGCGAAGGTCATCTCGACTTTGGCGTTGACCTGGGTCTGGCCTATGCCCTCCAGCTCATACTCCACCGGATCTTCAATGGTCATGATGTTGCGCTCCCGGGCGTCGAGGCGGCTGAGGGCGGCGTAGAGCGTCGTGCTTTTCCCGGAGCCGGTCGGACCGGTGACCAGGATGATGCCGTGCGGGCGGGCGATCAGCGCATCGACCCGATCGAGCAGGGCGGGCGGCATGCCCAGCGTCAGCAGATCCAGGTTGACGCTGTTTTTGTCCAGCAGACGCAGGACGACGCGTTCGCCGTGGCTGGAGGGCAGGGTGGAGACGCGCACGTCGATTGCTCGCCCGCCGATGCGCAGCGCCATGCGGCCATCCTGAGGGACCCGCTTTTCGGCAATGTCCAGGCTGGCCATCACCTTGATGCGCGAAATTAACAGGGCGGCCAGCCGCCGCTGCGGGCGCAGAATTTCGCGCAGCACGCCGTCGACGCGAAAGCGGATCTGCAGATGGCGCTCGTAGGTTTCGATATGAATATCCGAGGCTTTCTCTTTGATGGCCTCGGTGAGCATGGCGTTGATCAGGCGGATGATCGGCGCGTCGTCCTCGCTGTCGAGCAGATCGTCGGTGTCCGGCAGCTCTTCGGCGAGGGTATAGAGGTCGAGCTCATTGCCGATGTCGGCCATCATGCGGTGCGCCTCCGCCGAATCACGCTGATAGCTGAGCACCAGCACTTTCTCGAACGCGTCCGGCGCCAGACGGCTGACGCGCATCGGCCCGTCCGCCAGGCGGCGCGCTTCCAGCAGCGCCCGGGCGGCGGTATCGGGGCGGCACAGCGCTTCGCAGCGTTCACCGTCGCTGAGCAGCACAAGATGGTGCGCGCGGGCCCAGGCGAAGGGCAACAGCGGACGGCGTTCGGCGGCTGGCGTCATGGGCGGCCTCCGAGATTGAAGGCGTCAATGGCGGCGCTGACCTGGCGGAAGGCCTGGGTCTCCTGCTGCGGATAGATATGCAGCAGGTCGTTGCTGAGCGACGCTTCGCTGCTTTCTTTACCCCGCTGTTTAGTTTGCGCATTGTTGAAGGCGGTGTACTGGCCGGAAGAAGCCTGGCGGTACTCATCGCGATCGCGAATGATGGTCGGGCGGATAAACAGCATCAGGTTGCGTTTCGACACTTTCTTGCTGTCGGAGCGGAACAGGGCGCCGATCACCGGGATATCCCCGAGGTGGCTTGCATGTTATCGAGGGTGACGATGCTGGGGGTGGCCAGAATATCGTTCTTGGTACTGCTGGAGAGGGCGGTGAGCAGCATCGCCCAGTTCCCCTGATAGAAGCCGGCGGCGATACCATTAAACGAGCCGAGGGCGCTGGCCAGCGAGCTGCTGATGGTACCGTCTTTGTTGTACTGGTTGGCGCCGGCGATAGCCGTCGATATCGGCAAACCGCTGTTGGTGAACTGCGTCATGCCGGCGTTTTTGTTTGCCCACTGGATACCGAGATTAAGGCCATCGGCATCCTGCACTTCGGCAATAATCGCCTCCACCAGCACTTGCGGGCGGCGGATATCGAGCTGGGCGATCACCCGCTCAAGATCGTTCATCACGTCCGGCGCCGCGGTGACGATCAGGGCGTTGGTCTGGCCGTGGGCTTTGATAATAATATTTTTGTCGATCGCGGCCACTGGCCTGGCGCTTTGCTTGTCGCTCTGCAGCGAGCTGCTGATCCCGGTCAGAACCTCCACCAGATCGGCGGCTTTGGCGTACTTCAGGTAGATCACTTTGGTGTTACCCTGTACCGCCTGCTGGCGGTCGAGCTGTTTGATCATGGCGATGATGCGCTGGCGCGAGTTTGGTTCGCCGCTCACCAGTACCGCGTTGGTGCGCTCATCGGCCACCACGTTCGCCACCATCGAGCCCGGCAGCGCCGACTTGCTGGTATCTTTATTAAGTTCGGTAACCAGTTTGACTACTTCCGCGGCGGAGGCCCAGGAAAGGGGCACGGTCACCACGCTGCGATCCCCGGCGTTGTCGACGCGCTCGACAATGGTCAGCAGGCGTTTGATAACCGCCGCGCGGCCGGTCATCAGCAGTACGTTGGAGGGCTCATAATGGACCACGCTGCCGGCGCCAGCGTTATCGTTCAGCTGGCGGAGCAGCGGGGCGAGATCGCGGGCGGCGACGTTGGTCAGGGGCACCACCCGGGTGACCACTTCATCGCCTTCGCCCGGCGCGGCCGCGCTGGCGACCGGCACGGCCGAGGTCTTGGCGTCTTTGGCGCGGACCACTTTTAGCACGCCGTTATTCATATTGATCACGGCGAAGCCATATACATCCAGCACGCTGAGGAAGAATTGATAATATTGTTCTTCATTGAGCATATCGTAACTGCGCACGGTGATAGTACCGCGTACGCTGGGATCGATAATCACCGTTTTATTCAGGTTTTTGCTGACGGTATTGATAAATTCCTGGATATCGGTGCCTTTAAAACTGGCGGAAAATTCCTCCGCGGCGGCCGGAGAAAATAGCAGCGGGGTTAATATCAGCAGCGCAGGCAGCATTTTTCGCAGGCGTTTCATGGTTGGCAATTATTCATCCCCCAGCGCGAAAGCAATATCGTGTCGTTGGCCTTCCCGCTCAACGGTTAGCGTTATTTCGGTCATGTCGGCCAGATTTTGCAGCGCCTGTTGCGCTTGCTCCTGGTCGCGTAAATCGATGCCATTTAAGGCAATCGCCAAATCATTTGCCTGCAGGCCGGACTGGCGAAACAGCGAGGCGTCTTTGCCTGGGTTCAGCCGATAACCCAGCAGTTTGTCGCCGCTGAGTACCGGCGAAATAGATAAATAAGTGAGGATATTTTGCGGCTGTTCGCGGAGTCGCTTCACGAGGGGCGGGTTGCCCGCGGCGGTGGGCGGCGGCGACGGCGCGCGACTGTCGTTAAATAATAAAATGGCCTCTTTGCGCCCCTGATAGTTGACGATGATCCGGTCAGGCAGAATGGCGGCGATCCGCGCATCATACCCTGGGAGAGGATCGCCCGTGCTAAGGCTAACCTGCTGATTTCCCTTTTCGATAATAGCGATGGAGCGCGCCGGGTTGCTGCTGGCGAGTAGTCCGGCCAGGCGTAGCTTCAGGCTGGAAACCGGCACCTGATTGAGACTGGCAGCATCCGTTGGCGTGGGGCTATTTTTCACCGCCAGGCCAAACAGGGTAAATGCGGGCCGCACATTTTTTAATTCCGGATCTGCCGGCGGAGGCATGGTTAACGGTAGGGCGGAAATATCCTCAGGACTCACAGGGAATACCACGCGCCAGGTTAATTTCGCCAGCTGTGGGATAGCGGTTATTAATATGATGAGCGTCACAATTTGTGGTAATAATTTAATTATCCCTTTATTTATATTTGTTAACCCCATCACAGAAACTGGCATTTTAATTCCTTTGCTAATTTATTTTTCTGCACGTTGGCGTAATACCCTACCGAAACAGGTAGGTGATTATTGGCTTTTGAATTATTTATTGCCGGAGAGTGGCGATAAGCGTGGCGAATCATAATCAGTTTGCGGTTTCGGGTCGTCATTCCCTTTATTGATTTACTCCCCCGGCTTCCTACGCCCCCCGCTCATTTGTGGGGGATGATTGCGCCTGGGAAAGCAAAAATATCTAATTAGCGCGCTGTAAAGATATTCATCCTTTCTTACCTTTTATAATTTAATAAGCATATTAGGGACTATCGAATGCTCAGATATACCTGTCATGCCCTATTTCTTGGATCGTTAGTATTATTGAGTGGCTGTGATAACAGCTCTTCCTCTTCTACCTCTGGCTCACCGGGTTCACCAGGCAATCCTGGCAACCCAGGCACTCCCGGCACGCCCGACCCGCAGGATGTCGTCGTCCGCTTACCGGACGTTGCCGTCCCAGGCGAAGCGGTGCAGGCTTCCGCCAGGCAAGCTGTCATTCATCTCGTCGATATCGCCGGCATCACCAGCAGCACGCCGGCCGACTATGCGACGAAAAACCTCTATTTATGGAACAACGAAACCTGTGACGCGCTGAGCGCGCCGGTGGCGGACTGGAATGATGTCAGCACCACCCCGACCGGCAGCGACAAATATGGCCCTTATTGGGTGATCCCGCTGACTAAAGAGAGCGGATGCATCAACGTTATCGTCCGCGATGGCACCAATAAGCTTATCGACAGCGACCTGCGCGTCTCTTTCAGTGATTTCACCGATCGGACGGTATCGGTCATCGCCGGCAACAGCGCGGTCTATGACTCCCGCGCCGACGCCTTCCGCGCCGCCTTTGGCGTGGCGCTGGCCGATGCGCACTGGGTCGATAAGACTACTCTGCTGTGGCCGGGTGGGGAAAATAAACCCATTGTGCGCCTCTATTACAGCCACAGCAGTAAGGTGGCCGCCGACAGTAACGGCGAATTTAGCGATAAATATGTCAAGCTGACCCCCACCACCGTCAGCCAGCAGGTAAGCATGCGCTTCCCGCATCTCGCCAGCTATCCAGCCTTTAAACTGCCGGATGATGTTAACGTCGATGAATTGCTGCAGGGCGAGACGGTGGCGATAGCCGCGGAAAGCGATGGGATCCTGAGCTCAGCCACCCAGGTGCAGACCGCCGGCGTGCTGGACGATACCTATGCCGCCGCCGCCGAGGCGCTGAGCTATGGCGCCCAGCTAACCGATAGCGGCGTGACCTTCCGCGTCTGGGCGCCCACGGCGCAGCAGGTCGAGCTGGTGATCTATAGCGCGGACAAGAAAGTGATAGCCAGTCACCCGATGACCCGCGATAGCGCCTCCGGCGCCTGGTCCTGGCAGGGGGGAAGCGACCTGAAGGGCGCCTTCTACCGCTACGCGATGACGGTCTACCACCCGCAGTCGCGTAAAGTCGAGCAGTACGAAGTGACCGATCCCTACGCCCACAGTTTGTCGACCAACTCGGAGTACAGCCAGGTGGTCGATCTCAACGACAGCGCGCTGAAGCCGGAAGGCTGGGACGGGCTGACGATGCCGCACGCGCAGAAAACCAAAGCCGATCTGGCGAAAATGACGATTCACGAATCGCATATTCCAGCTGAAGCAGAACGACAGCAAGGATAACCCGCAGGTGCAGGCGTTGAATACGCTGGTGGCGCAGACCGACTCCTATAACTGGGGCTACGATCCGTTCCACTACACGGTACCGGAAGGATCCTACGCCACCGATCCGGAAGGCACGGCGCGTATTAAAGAGTTCCGCACCATGATTCAGGCGATCAAGCAGGATCTGGGAATGAACGTCATTATGGACGTGGTGTACAACCACACCAACGCCGCCGGCCCGACCGATCGCACCTCGGTACTGGATAAGATCGTCCCCTGGTACTACCAGCGTCTGAACGAAACCACCGGCAGCGTGGAATCGGCTACCTGTTGCTCCGACTCGGCGCCAGAGCACCGGATGTTCGCCAAGCTTATCGCCGATTCACTGGCGGTATGGACCACCGATTATAAGATCGATGGCTTCCGCTTCGACCTGATGGGCTACCACCCGAAAGCGCAGATCCTCTCGGCCTGGGAACGCATTAAAGCGCTGAACCCGGATATCTACTTCTTTGGCGAAGGCTGGGATTCCAACCAGAGCGATCGCTTTGAAATTGCCTCGCAAATCAATCTCAAAGGCACCGGGATCGGCACGTTCTCCGATCGTCTGCGCGACGCCGTGCGCGGCGGCGGGCCGTTCGACTCCGGTGACGCATTACGCCAGAACCAGGGCGTGGGCAGCGGGGCCGGCGTTCTGCCGAATGAGCTGACCACCCTGACCAACGATCAGGCGCGTCACCTCGCCGATCTGACCCGTCTCGGCATGGCCGGTAACCTTGCGGACTTTGTGCTGATCGACAAAGACGGCGCGGTGAAGAGAGGCAGCGAGATTGACTATAACGGCGCGCCAGGCGGCTATGCGGCTGATCCGACGGAAGTCGTGAACTATGTGTCAAAACACGATAACCAGACGCTGTGGGACATGATCAGCTATAAAGCCGCTCAGGAGGCGGATCTCGATACCCGCGTCCGGATGCAGGCGGTGTCGCTGGCGACGGTGATGCTCGGCCAGGGGATCGCCTTTGACCAGCAGGGCTCGGAGCTGCTGCGCTCTAAATCCTTTACCCGCGATTCGTATGATTCCGGCGACTGGTTTAACCGCGTGGACTACTCCCTGCAGGACAACAACTACAACGTCGGTATGCCGCGCAGCAGCGATGATGGCAGCAATTATGACATTATCGCCCGGGTGAAAGACGCGGTGGCTACTCCGGGTGAAACGGAGCTCAAGCAGATGACCGCGTTTTATCAGGAGCTGACCGCGCTGCGTAAATCGTCTCCGCTGTTTACCCTCGGCGACGGCGCGACGGTGATGAAGCGCGTGGACTTCCGCAATACTGGCGCCGATCAGCAGACGGGTCTGCTGGTGATGACCATCGATGACGGGATGCAGGCTGGCGCCAGTCTGGACAGCCGTGTCGACGGCATCGTGGTGGCGATCAACGCCGCGCCGGAAAGCCGGACGCTGCAGGACTTCGCCGGCACATCGCTCCAGCTGAGCGCTATTCAGCAGGCGGCGGGCGACCGGTCGCTGGCGAGCGGCGTGCAGGTTGCCGCTGACGGTTCGGTCACGCTGCCGGCCTGGTCGGTTGCCGTTCCTGAAGATTGCACTTTGTCAGCAGTCTGGGGCATCCGTAAGGGCGCCTTCTCGTTATCGTGAGGGAACAGGAGACGGTTGTGATTGTTCGTGATGACAGTGAAAGAGGGATCCCGCCGCTGGTGACGCATCAGCCGCCGTCCTCGCTGGATGATGCGCCGGTGATCCGCGGACGGATGGTGCAGATCCCCGGCTGGATTATCCCGCTGTACGCCGGATTATTTATCGCGCTCGGCTGGTTTGGCGGCGAGCAGTGGCGTCACCCGGCACCGCCGCAAACGCTGCCCTTGCCGGTGGCGCATGCGGCGCTTCTGCCGTTAACCGCTGCCGGAGAGGCCGCGCCAAAGACGCCGCCGCCGGCGGCAAAAGCCAGCGCGCCCGCGGCGCCGGAAGTGGACAGCGATACGCTGCCGCCTCTGCGCTACAGCGCCCATGTCTATGCCTCGCTACCGGAAAAGCGCAGCATTGTGTTAAACGGCAAAGCGTGGACGGAGGGCGATTCACCCCTGCCCAATCTGGTGGTGGAGCAGATCCAGCAGGATGTGACGATCTTCAGCTTCAACGGCACGACCTTTACCCTCGCGGCGCTGGAGGACTGGCCGGGCGGAAAAATTGACGAGGAGCCGAAAGAGGAATAAAAGCGCGCACAATAACCGGCGCGCTGAGGATATTTCGCTTAGTCGCTGCGCAAGCTGGCAATAAATGGCGCGAGCTGACGATTAAATTGACTGCACTGTGTGGCTTCCGGGGTACTGTCCTGTAATAGCTGTTGGTAAAGCCGGTCGCTATTTTGGCTTAACGTCGCCACGTCAATATTTCCCCATCCGCGCGCTTTACCGACATTCACCGCTGCCCGATATATCGTTTCATCAGCGGGGAGATCGCTACGATTACATTTATTCTTGAGATAGCGCGTCCCGGCCGCCACGGACGAGAGCTGCTCGAGCTGCGCCTGGCTGCTGATAGCCGGGCTGAGCGTTGAGGCGGGTTTTTGTTGGCAGCCAGAGAGAAGGGCTACCATGCAAAGCGGAAATATAAGCGGAATACGCATCATAGAGTAATCAAAATAATGAATCACTGGCCGCTAGTTTAACAAATATTTCCCTGGTGTCATCATAAAATATTATTCTGCATAAATGTTAACAGGCTCTCATTTTTATCAACGGAAAGGCGCTTAATCGACTTTACTTTTATCAATAATAAACGTTGGCGCTGGGAAAATATATTTTCATCCGCGGATGATGCCACTGCGTTGACCGGCAGGAAGCGCGCCGTTTTTTATGTTATTAAAAAACATACTCTTTCCCATCTTGTTACGTGCGCAGGAGGTAAAATGCTGGTTAAGAATGTCGCATTTTAGTGCTATCCTGTATGCCCTGAACATTACGTGCTATGTTCTGACTTATTCTGCCGATGATGCGTTTAACACAATGATTTTATGGTGAATTTTTATTGTTAGTATCATGTAACATGAAGCAAACCAACCCTCTGAAAGGCTGGCGGCGCGTCCTGCCTGCCAGCAGGTTGTCGTCCGAAGGATAAGCAGCCTGGACGTTAATTTGAGAGATTTCTTCTTCCTCTGAACAGGGGAAGTATTGAGAATCAGGCCTTTGCGCCTGAACGTTGCGGAGAAAAAGCATGGCGGGAGATGACCGCGAGCCTATCGGACGTAAGGGAAGACCCTCACGTCCGACTAAACAGAAAGTCACCCGTCGCCGGGTCCGGGAAGAGGACTACGACGACGAGTATGATGACGATGATTATGAGGATGAGAAACCGATGCCGAGAAAAGCCAAAGGCAAAGGTGGCAAGCCTCGTCGGAAGCGCAGCTGGCTGTGGCTGCTGGTCAAGCTGGGGATTGTCTTCGCGGTGCTGATTGCCGCCTATGGCGTCTACCTCGACCAGAAAATCCGCAGCCGCATTGACGGTAAAGTCTGGGAGCTGCCGGCCGCGGTCTATGGCCGGATGGTCAACCTTGAGCCGGACATGCAGATCAGCAAAAACGAGATGGTGCGTCTGCTCAACGCCACGCAGTATCGCCAGGTCAGCGCGATGACGCGCCCCGGCGAATATACCGTGCAGGCTAACAGCATCGAGATGATCCGTCGTCCGTTCGATTTCCCGGACAGTAAGGAAGGGCAGGTGCGCGCGCGTCTTACTTTCGACGGCGACCATCTTGAGACCATCGAGAATATGGATAATAACCGCCAGTTCGGTTTCTTCCGCCTCGATCCGCGTCTTATCACCATGCTGCAGTCGCCGAACGGCGAGCAGCGCCTGTTCGTGAAGCGCAGCGGCTTCCCCGATCTGCTGGTGGATACCCTGCTGGCGACCGAAGACCGCCACTTCTATGAGCACGATGGGATCAGTCTCTACTCCATCGGCCGCGCGGTGCTGGCGAACCTGACGGCAGGCCGAACGGTGCAGGGGGCGAGTACCCTGACCCAACAGCTGGTGAAAAACCTGTTCCTCTCCAGCGAACGCTCCTACTGGCGTAAAGCCAACGAAGCGTATATGGCGCTGATCGTCGACGCCCGCTACAGCAAGGATCGCATCCTTGAGCTGTATATGAACGAGGTGTACCTCGGCCAGAGCGGCGATAACGAAATTCGCGGCTTCCCGCTGGCCAGCCTGTATTACTTCGGCCGTCCGGTGGAAGAGCTGAGCCTCGACCAGCAGGCGCTGCTGGTGGGGATGGTGAAAGGGGCGTCGGTCTATAACCCGTGGCGTAACCCGAAACTGGCCCTTGAACGACGCAATCTGGTGCTGCGTCTGCTGCAGCAGCAGCAGGTTATCGACCAGGAGCTGTACGACATGCTCAGCGCTCGTCCGCTGGGCGTGCAGCCGCGCGGCGGGGTGATTTCACCGCAGCCGGCGTTTATGCAGATGGTTCGTCAGGAACTGCAGGCGAAGCTGGGCGATAAAGTGAAAGATCTCTCCGGCGTGAAGATCTTCACCACTTTCGACTCGGTGGCGCAGGATGCGGCGGAAAAAGCGGCCTCCGAAGGGATCCCGGTTCTGAAGAAACAGCGTAAGCTGGCAGACCTGGAAACCGCCATGGTGGTGGTTGACCGCTTCACCGGCGAAGTGCGGGCGATGGTCGGCGGCGCGGAGCCGCAGTTCGCCGGTTATAACCGCGCGATGCAGGCCCGCCGATCGATTGGTTCTCTGGCCAAGCCGGCGACCTATCTGACCGCGCTGAGCCAGCCGAATCAGTATCGCCTGAATACCTGGATCGCCGATGCGCCGGTGACGATTCGCCTGTCCAACGGTCAGACGTGGTCCCCGCAGAACGACGATCGTCGTTTCAGCGGTCAGGTGATGCTGGTCGATGCCCTGACTCGCTCGATGAACGTCCCGACGGTTAACCTCGGGATGGCGCTGGGCTTGCCGGCGGTAGTCGATACCTGGACTAAACTGGGGGCGCCGAAGAATCAGCTCAACGCGGTGCCGTCGATGCTGCTTGGCGCGCTGAACCTGACGCCGATTGAAGTGGCCCAGGCCTTCCAGACCATCGCCAGCGGTGGGAACCGTGCGCCGCTTTCCGCGCTGCGGTCAGTGATTGCCGAAGATGGCACTGTGCTCTACCAGAGCTATCCGCAGGCGGAGCGCGCGGTGCCTGCCCAGGCGGCCTACATGACGCTGTGGACTATGCAGCAGGTGGTGCAGCGCGGTACGGGGCGTCAGCTGGGGGCGAAGTATCCGGGCCTGCATCTGGCGGGGAAAACCGGGACCACCAACAATAACGTCGATACCTGGTTCGCCGGCATCGACGGTAGTCAGGTGACCATCACCTGGGTGGGACGCGACAATAACCAGCCGACCAAACTGTACGGCGCCAGCGGCGCGATGTCGATTTACCAGCGCTATCTGGCGAACCAGACGCCAACGCCGCTGGTGCTGACGGTGCCGGAAGACGTGGTTGATATGGGCGTGGACAGCAACGGCAACTTCGTCTGCAGCGGCGGTATGCGTTCGCTGCCGGTCTGGACCACGCAGCCGGATGCGCTGTGCCGTCAGGGCGAAATGATGCAACAGCAGCAGTTGCAGCAACAGGAAGCGAAAAATCCGTTTAATCAGTCCGGGCAGCAACCGCCGCCGCAGCAGCAACAGCAGCAACAGCCGCCGAAGCAGCAGGAAAAGAGCGACGGCGTCGCGGGCTGGATCAAGGATATGTTCGGCAGTAACTGATTTTGACCGCACGACCAGACCCCTTAATACGAAAGTATTAAGGGGTTTTTTTATGCCTGTAAAAAAGTTAACGGCTCTTTAACTCCATAATAACTATCTGGTTATTAATTCAGCCTTCGACCGGCGGCGACAGGCATATCGCTTGCCTTGCCTTCGACGTTTCGCCTATTATATCGCCCGTCATAATAATAATTCTCGTTTACGTTATCATTCACTTTCATCAGAGATATACCCATGGCGCGTCCAAAAACTGCTCAGCCAAATCACTCGCTGCGTAAAGTCGCAGCTGTAGTAGCCACGGCGGTTAACTCGCGGCAGTTCGACCACCTATGACGTGGTCACCATTCGCGGCTTCACCACCTCGACGACCGTCAACACCAACCAGTATCTGGACGGCATGAAGCTGCAGGGGAATAACTACTCTGAAGTCTCCATGGATCCTTATTTCCTCGAGCGTGTGGAAGTGATGCGCGGGCCAACCTCGGTGCTGTACGGCAACAGCAACCCGGGCGGTATCGTCAGCATGGTCAGCAAGCGCCCGACTACCGAGCCGCTAAAAGAAGTGCAGTTTAAGATGGGCACCGACAATCTGTGGCAGACCGGGTTTGACTTTAGCGACGCCATTGATGATGCCGGCGTTTGGTCGTATCGCCTGACCGGCCTTGGCCGCAGCCAGGATGCCCAGCAGCAGATGGCGAAATCGACTCGCTACGCGGTGGCGCCCTCCTTTAGCTGGCGTCCGGACGATAAAACCGACTTCACCTTCCTGAGCAACTTCCAGAATGACCCGGATGCGGGCTACTACGGCTGGCTGCCGCGCGAAGGCACCGTGGTGCCGTATTACGACGCCAACGGTAAGGCGCACAAGCTGCCGACCGATTTCAACGAAGGCGAGTCCGATAATAAAATCTCCCGCCGCCAGAAGATGGTGGGCTACAGCTTCTCCCATCAGTTCGATGACACCTTTACCGTGCGGCAGAACCTGCGCTATGCCGATGTGCATACGCTCTATCGTTCGGTATACGGCAACGGCTATGTCGCGCCGGGCTACATGAATCGCGCCTACGTGCGCTCCGACGAGCACCTGAACACCTTCACCGTCGATACCCAGCTGCAGTCTGATTTCGCCACCGGCGCGGTCAGCCATACGCTGCTGACCGGCGTGGACTACTCGCGGATGCGTAACGATGTGGATGCCGACTACGGGACGGCGGATCCTATCAGCATGAGCAATCCGCAGTACGGCAATCCGAATATTCAGGTCACCTTCCCGTACGCGGTCCTCAACCGGATGGAGCAGACCGGCCTGTACGCGCAGGATCAGATGGAGTGGGATAAATGGGTGATGACCCTGGGCGGCCGTTACGATTACGCCACGACCTCAACGTTAACCCGCGCCACCAACAGCCTGGCGGAGAATCACGACCAGCAGTTCAGCTGGCGCGGCGGCATCAACTACCTGTTCGATAACGGCATCTCTCCGTACTTCAGCTACAGCGAATCGTTTGAACCGGTATCGGGTTCCAACAGCCGCGGCCAGCCGTTCGATCCGTCGCGCGGTAAGCAGTATGAAGCCGGCGTGAAATACGTGCCGAAAGATATGCCGGTGGTGGTCACCGCGGCGGTCTATCAGCTGACCAAAGACAAGAACCTGACGGCTGATCCGGCTAACCAGGCGTTCAGCATCCAGACCGGCGAGATCCGCTCCCGCGGCCTTGAGCTGGAGGCGAAGGCGGCGGTGAACGCCAATATTAACGTCACCGCGGCCTACAGCTACACCGATGCGGAGTACACTCACGATACGGTGTTCAACGGCAAACGTCCGGCGGAAGTACCGCGTAACATGGCCTCCCTGTGGGCGGATTATACCTTCCACGAAACCGCGCTGAGCGGTCTGACGATTGGGGCCGGGGCGCGCTATATCGGTTCAACGGTCAGCTACTACAAAAATGACACCAGCACCGGTAAGAAAAATGATGCCTTTAGTGTGGCCGGTTATGCGCTGATGGATGCGACGGTGAAATACGATCTGGCGCGCTTTGGCCTGCCGGGATCGTCGGTCGGCGTCAACGTCAACAACCTGTTCGACCGCGAATATGTCTCCAGTTGCTACAGCGAATACGCCTGCTACTGGGGCGCCGGACGTCAGGTCGTCGCCACCGCCACCTTCCGTTTCTAACCACCTACGGGCGCGGTTCGCCGCGCCCTCTATCAGGTTATCGCTATGCAGGAACAGACTCCGCACGCAGAAACCACCTTCGCGCTGGATCGCGTCACTTTCCGTGTGCCTGGCCGCACATTGCTCCATCCGCTCTCGCTCACCTTCCCGTCCGGAAAAGTCACAGGCCTGATCGGCCATAATGGCTCCGGCAAGTCGACGTTACTGAAAATGCTTGGCCGTCATCAGCCGCCCTCCGCAGGCGAAGTGCTGCTGGACGGGCAGCCGCTGGAGAGCTGGGGCAGCAAAGCCTTTGCCCGCAAAGTGGCCTATCTGCCGCAGCAGCTGCCGCCGGCCGAAGGTATGACGGTGCGCGAGCTGGTGGCGATCGGCCGCTATCCATGGCACGGCGCGCTGGGTCGCTTTGGCGCAGCGGACCGTGAGAAAGTAGAAGAGGCGATTGCGCTGGTGGGGCTGAAGCCGCTCGCTCATCGTCTGGTGGACAGCCTCTCCGGCGGTGAACGCCAGCGGGCGTGGATCGCCATGCTGGTGGCGCAGGACAGTCGCTGCCTGCTGCTCGATGAACCCACCTCGGCGCTGGATATTGCTCATCAAGTCGATGTTCTGGCGCTGGTGCATCGTCTCAGCCAGCAGCGCGGCCTGACGGTGATCGCCGTCCTGCACGATATTAATATGGCGGCCCGCTATTGCGACTATCTGGTGGCCCTGCGCGGCGGAGAAATGATTGCTCTGCTGCTGGCGCTCGGCGTGACGCCCTATGGCGTGGCCGATATTCCCAACTATCGCTTGTGGGTGAACGAACCCGCGCTGCCCGACTCGGTGATCGATGTTGGTCTGCGTACCGAACCCAACCTTGAACTGCTGACGCAGATGAAACCGTCGTTTATCGTCTGGTCGGCGGGCTACGGCCCGTCGCCGGAGAAGCTGGCGCGTATCGCGCCCGGCCGCGGTTTCACCTTCAGCGACGGCAAACGGCCGCTGGCGATGGCCCAGCGTTCGCTACTGGAAATGGCCGATCTGCTGGGCAAAACGCAGCAGGCGAAGCGCCATCTGGCGGAGTTCGACGCGCTGATGGAGAGCCTGCGTCCGCGTTTTGCCGGGCGCGGCGATCGTCCGCTGCTGATGATCTCTCTGCTCGATCCCCGCCACGTGCTGGTGTTTGGCGAAAACTGCCTGTTCCAGGAGGTGCTTGATCGCTTCGGTATTAAAAACGCCTGGCACGGCGAAGCGGCATTCTGGGGAAGCGTTAGCGTTGGCATCGACAGGCTGGCGGCATTTAACGAAGCCGATGTCATCTGTTTCGACCATGGCAATGAGCGAGATATGGCTCAACTGCTGGCGACGCCGCTATGGCAGGCGATGCCCTTCGTGCGCGCGGGCCGCTTCCAGCGCGTTCCGGCGGTCTGGTTCTACGGCGCGACGCTGTCAGCGATGCATTTTGCCCGCGTGCTGGCTGATGCCCAGGGGAGTCCGGCATGAATACGCGTCTCTCGCCGTTAGCTATTATCCTGCTGGCCGGGCTGCTGGGCGTCGCCTTCGCGCTGAGCATCGTCAACCTCAATGTCGCCTTGCCCTATGCGCAGTGGCGGCAGGCGCTGTGGCAGCCGGATGTCGATGATATCGCCCAAATGCTGTTTCATTACAGTTTGTTACCGAGACTGGCTGTTGCGCTGCTGGTGGGCGCCGGGCTGGGACTGGTTGGCGTCCTGTTCCAGCAGGTGCTGCGTAATCCGCTGGCGGAACCGACCACCCTTGGCGTCGCCACCGGCGCGCAGCTGGGGATAACGGTCACCACGTTATGGGCTATTCCCGGCGTGGCGCAGCGCCTGTGGCCGCAGCTGCTTGGCGGGGCAATACTCACCTTGCTGCTGCTGCGGCCGCTGACCCTGATGGGGCTCGATGACGGGGTGGCGCGTAACCTCGGGCTGGCGCTGTCCCTGGCGCGCCTCGGCGCCCTGACGCTGGCGATCGTCATCAGCGCGCTGCTGGTGAACGCGGTAGGGATTATCGGCTTTATCGGCCTGTTCGCGCCGCTGCTGGCGAAAATGCTTGGCGCCCGTCGGCTGCTGGCGCGGCTGCTGCTGGCGGCGCTGATCGGCGCGCTGCTCCTGTGGCTTTCCGATCAGGTGATCCTCTGGCTGAGCCGGGTATGGCGGGAAGTCTCCACCGGCTCGGTCACCGCCCTGATTGGCGCGCCGCTGCTGCTGTGGCTGCTGCCGCGGTTGCGCAGCATCAGCGCCCCGGTGATGAACGGCGGCGATAATGTGCAGCCTGAGCGCTATCATGTGCAATGGTTTGTTCTCGCAGGCGTCGCGTTGCTGCTGCTGGCGGTGAGCGTGGCGCTGGCCTTTGGTCGCGATGCCCACGGCTGGCTGTGGGCCCACGGCGATCTGCTGGAGCAACTGCTGCCCTGGCGCTGGCCGCGGGTGCTGTCGGCGCTGTTCGCCGGGGTCATGCTGGCGGTCGCCGGCTGTATTATCCAGCGCCTGACCGGCAACCCGATGGCCAGCCCGGAAGTGCTGGGCATCAGCTCCGGCGCGGCTTTTGGCGTGGTGCTGATGCTGTTCTTCGTGCCTGGCGACGCCTTTGGCTGGCTGCTGCCGGCCGGCAGCCTTGGCGCGGCGGCCACCTTGCTGATCATTATGCTCGCCGCCGGGCGCGGCGGCTTCTCGCCGCATCGGATGCTGCTGGCGGGGATGGCGCTGAGCACCGCCTTCACTATGCTGCTGATGATGCTGCAGGCCAGCGGCGATCCGCGTATGGCGCAGATCCTGACGTGGATCTCGGGGTCGACATATAGCGCGACGCCGGAGAGGGTGGTGCGTAGCGGCGCGGTAATGCTGGCGCTGCTGGCGCTGGCGCCGCTCTGTCGTCGCTGGTTAACCATCCTGCCGCTGGGCGGGGAGGCGGCGCGAGCGGTGGGCATGGCGCTGACGTCATCGCGGATTGTTCTGCTGCTGCTGGCGGCCTGCCTGACGGCGGCGGCGACGCTGACCATCGGCCCGCTGAGCTTTGTCGGGCTGATGGCGCTTACCGGGGCTACAGCGCTGTGCGATTTGGTAGCCCGGATAAGGCGCAATGCGCCTCCTCCGGGAAAATCCCTGCGCCACCAGGCATTCAAGCACCTTACAGCTTGGCAAATACCCGGCGCGCGGCGTCGATGGTGTTGTCGATATCTTCTTCGCTGTGGGCCACGGACATAAAGCCGGCCTCAAACGCTGACGGCGCGAGGTACACGCCTTCCTCCAGCATCAGATGGAAGAAGCGCTTGAAGCGTTCAACGTCGCACTTCACCACGTCCTGATAGCAGGTGACGGTTTCGGCATCGGTAAAGAAGATGCCGAACATGCCGCCGACGTTATTGACCACCAGCGGGATCCCGGCGTCACGCGCCGCATCCAGCAGGCCTTGCGCCAGCTGGTTAGTCAGTTCAGTCAGGGTTTCATGGACCCCCGGCTGCGCCACTTCGTTCAGGCAGGCGAAGCCAGCCGCCATGGCGATCGGGTTGCCGGAGAGGGTGCCCGCCTGATAGACCGGACCGGTGGGCGCCAGGGCGTCCATCACCTCACGGCGGCCGCCGAAGGCGCCTACCGGCATCCCGCCGCCGATGATTTTCCCCAGACAGGTCAGATCCGGCTCCACGCCGTAGTAAGCCTGAGCGCCTGCCAGCGCCACGCGGAAGCCGGTCATCACTTCGTCGATAATCAGCAGGGCGCCAAATTCGTCGCACAGGGCGCGCAGGCCCGGCAGGAATTCCGGCTGCGGCGGAATGCAGTTCATATTTCCGGCCACCGGCTCGACGATGATGCAGGCGATCTCCTGCGGATACTGCTCGAACGCCGCGCGCACCGAGGCGAGGTCGTTATAAGTGCAGGTCAGGGTATGTTTGGCGAAATCGGCCGGGACGCCCGGCGAGTTCGGCTGGCCGAGGGTCAACGCGCCGGAACCGGCTTTCACCAGCAGGCAGTCGGCATGGCCGTGGTAGCAGCCTTCGAACTTAATGATTTTGTCGCGCCCGGTGAAGCCGCGCGCCAGGCGAATGGCGCTCATGGTGGCTTCGGTACCGGAGTTCACCATCCGCACCATATCCATGGTCGGCACCAGCTCGGTCACCAGGGCCGCCATTTTCACTTCCATTTCGGTCGGCGCGCCAAAGCTCAGGCCGCGGGATGCCGCCTCGATCACCGCATTGCGGATAGCCGGGTGGTTGTGGCCCAGCACCATCGGACCCCAGGAACCGACATAATCGATATAGGCTTTCCCATCCACGTCATAGAGGTAAGCGCCATCCGCGCGTTCGATAAACAGCGGTGTGCCGCCGACGCCGGTGAAAGCGCGCACCGGCGAGTTAACGCCGCCGGGGATCAGTTCGCGCGCAGCGTGGTACAGATTTTCAGATTTGCTCATGGCCAGGGTCCTGGTTCGTGAAAAATGTTTTATCGGCTATTCTAAGTTATTCCAGGATGGTTATGAAAGTTTTGCCCAATTGAAACAATGTGCCGCAAGGGCATTTTTTTGACGACGCAGCGCGCCGGGACGGCTAAAATGCCGCTCTCTTCATTTGTATTACCAATAATTGATAACGGCATGAAAGCAGAAACTCCCTCTTTTGAAGCACATCAGTTTGTGCGGGTGCGTCGCGGCGATGCGGTGCGCCGTCTGATTCAACGCGATAAAACGCCGCTGGCGGTGCTGTTTATGGCGGCAGTGGTCGGCACGCTGGCGGGGCTGGTGGGCGTCGCCTTTGAAAAGAGCGTGAACTGGGTGCAGAACCAGCGGATCGGCGCGCTGGCGCAGGTGGCGGACCACTGGTATCTGGTCTGGCCGCTGGCGTTTATCCTGTCGGCGCTGCTGGCGATGGTCGGCTATTTTCTGGTGCGTCGCTTTGCGCCGGAGGCCGGCGGCTCCGGGATTCCGGAAATTGAGGGCGCGCTGGAGGAGCTGCGGCCGGTGCGCTGGTGGCGCGTGCTGCCGGTGAAATTCGTTGGCGGCATGGGGACCCTTGGCGCCGGGATGGTGCTGGGTCGTGAAGGACCGATGGTACAGCTTGGCGGCAACATTGGGCGCATGGTGCTGGACGTTTTCCGCATGCGCAGTCCGGAAGCGCGGCATACGCTGTTGGCGACCGGTGCGGCGTCGGGGCTTTCGGCGGCCTTTAATGCGCCGCTGGCCGGTATTCTGTTTATCATCGAAGAGATGCGCCCGCAGTTCCGCTACAACCTGATCTCCATTAAAGCGGTGTTTACCGGCGTGATCATGTCGAGCATTGTGTTTCGCATTTTCAACGGCGAAGCGGCGATCATTGAGGTGGGTAAACTAAGCAACGCCCCGGTAAATACCCTATGGCTGTATCTGGTGCTGGGCATGCTGTTTGGCTGCTTTGGCCCGCTGTTTAATTTTCTGGTGCTGCGCACTCAGGATCTGTTCCAGCGCATCCACGGCGGCAACATCAAAAAATGGGTGTTGATTGGCGGATTAATCGGCGGGCTCTGCGGTCTGCTGGGGCTGATGCAGCCCTCCGCGGTGGGCGGTGGCTTTAACTTGATCCCTATCGCCGCTGCCGGTAACTTCTCCGTCGGACTGCTGCTGTTTATCTTTATTGCCCGCGTGGTGACCACGCTGATCTGCTTCTCTTCCGGCGCGCCAGGGGGCATTTTCGCGCCTATGTTGGCGCTCGGCACGCTGCTGGGCACGGCGTTCGGCATGGCGGCTATTCCGCTGTTTCCGGCCTACCATCTCGATGCCGGCACCTTCGCGATTGCCGGTATGGGGGCGCTGCTCGCCGCCTCGGTGCGTGCGCCGCTGACCGGGATCGTGCTGGTGCTTGAGATGACCGATAACTATCAGCTCATTTTGCCAATGATTATTACCTGCCTTGGCGCAACACTACTGGCGCAATTCCTCGGCGGTAAGCCTTTGTATTCGACCATTCTGCAGCGTACTCTGGCGAAGCAGGAAGCCGAGCAGGCGGCAAAAGCGCAGCAGGCTCCCCGGGAGAATACTTGAACGATTTACCAGGGTATTAGATAATGGCTCAAAAGGTCCGGTTATTCTTTAACCGGCCGGAAGTATCAATGGGAGCAGAAAATGAGTGATGACGTAGCGTTGCCGCTGGAGTTTACCGAAGCCGCAGCCAATAAAGTAAAACACCTGATTGCGGATGAAGATAATCCGAACCTGAAACTGCGCGTGTATATCACCGGCGGCGGTTGCAGCGGTTTCCAGTATGGCTTCACCTTTGACGATCAGGTGAACGAAGGGGATATGACCATTGAGAAACAGGGCGTCGGCCTGGTGGTTGACCCGATGAGCCTGCAGTATCTGGTCGGCGGCTCTGTCGACTATACCGAAGGGCTGGAAGGTTCGCGCTTTATCGTGACCAATCCGAACGCGAAAAGCACCTGCGGCTGCGGCTCCTCGTTCAGCGTTTAAAGCGAGTTCTCCCCCAGCGGGAGGGAGCAAACCCTAAAAACGGTAACCTTAAGGTTACCGTTTTGCTTTTATTACCGACCGTTATCGTCCAGGGCAAACGTCGGCAGCTTCAGATGCCAGCGAATAGCCGCCAGACGAATTACCAGGGTGACCACCATCCCCATCATTGCCGAATTCTCCAGCGGGAGATGAAAGGTGTCGTGTGCCGTGGCGTGGACAATACCGCCGACGATACAGGCGGTGGCGTAGATTTCGGTACGCAGAATCATAGGAATTTCCCGCGCCAGCACGTCGCGAATAATCCCGCCGCCGACGCCGGTCACCACCCCCATGCACACCGCGACCAGCGGGCCGCTGCCAGCGAGAAAAGCTTTATTGACGCCAATGCCGACAAACACCGCCAGACCGACGGCATCAAGAACGGGCAGGATCCATTTCGGCAGCCGGCGAGGCTGGCGGACCAGCAGGATGGTCAGCATGCTGGTGACCATCGCCACCACCAGATCGGTGGGATCTTTGACCCAGAATACCGGGCCATTCGCCAGCGCCATGTCGCGGATGGTCCCGCCGCCTACCGCCGTCACTACCCCTAACACCAGCACGCCGAATGGGTCCATACGCAGTTTTCCGGCTAGCAGTACGCCGGAGATCGCGAAGACAGCTGTGCCAATAATATCCAGCCAATAGACAAGCATCGTTGATTCCCACTGAACATCCGGTGTGCCGGATGATTATTTTACCTGGTCAAGCGCCGCACAAAGTTGTTTGGCGGCGAGGATAATACGTGGGCCGGCGCGTTCAAACCAGTCGCTGTGTAACGCAATCAACGAAATGGTGAGCTGATGTTGCCAAAAGCGCTGCGCTTCGGCAATGCGGCTGGCATCCCCGGTCACCACGATCGCCTGCGGCTGGCGGGCCAGCACCTGTTCGCGGCTCACCTGCGGCCAGGGAACGCGGCTGGTGGCGAAGATATTCTCGCCGCCGCAAAGCCTTAGCACCTGATCCTGAATCGAACCGGGGCCGCTGGTGAACAGCGGTGCGGAGCCGAACTGCAGGAAGACGCGTTTCTTCGGCGCGTTGGCATAGCGCGCTTTCAACGCATCGTA
>PPYF01370458.1_pt1 | contig 24716 bp, 20 predicted proteins | sample 1559871 | NCBI WGS metagenome assembly PPYF01 (sample SAMN08240021, study PRJNA423297) | Human gut metagenome, whole genome shotgun sequencing project. | reverse complement strand
ACATGGGCATTCTTCAGGCTATAGCCTTACAGGAGCAATCACCACCTCCCTAGGAGGTGGTTTAGGGATGACAACAAAAAAGGCCGCTTTCGCGACCTTTTTTAGAAAATAGCCAGAGATTACTCAGTGACTTTGGTTTTTAGCTCTTCGGCACCCTGCTTGGTTTTATCCCAGCCTTCTTTGCTGACCTCTTTGGTCTTATTCCAGCCTTTTTCGGTGCCTTCTTTAGTCGCGTTCCAGCCCTTCTCAGTCCCTTCTTTGGTCTTATTCCAGGTTTTCTGCGCGCCTTCGCTGACTTCGCTGCCTACGCTGTCGCTTTTGCCTTCTGCCGCGTGTTTGGCTTTCAGCTGCTGCTCTTCACCCTGGTGCTGGGCCTCGTGCAGTTTTTCTTTCGCGGTGTTCGCCCCTTCATGGGCCGCCGCGACGGTATCGTCGGTTGCGTGTGTCGTTGTTGCAGCAAAAACAGGAGCTGCTACCAGAATCGCAGATAACGCAATCATTGCTTTTTTCATAATGTCCTCTCTCGCTAACGAACTTAATGTTATGAGTCGCATTTAGCATGGCACAAGATTTTACCGTCTGGCTTTAGGGATTGTTCTTAAAACTGATTTCGGACTTTTCTATCGACTTTTGGTCTGCCGCGTCCCGCTTCTGATTGCGCGAATAAATTCCAACAAATTTGTTACATTTTAAGTCATTTGCCGTTGATATACTTGCCGTTTATGTTTACACGAGAATAATTCTCAGAATCATTATATTTATAAATTAGCAAACGGAACGCATATTATGGCAAGAAAATCAGTAGGTTCGTTCATCCTTACTGCCCTGATTTCCACTCCTCTCTGTAGCTTTGCCGCGCAATATCCGCTCACCGTCACCGATCTCGACGGCCGCGCGATTACGCTCCAGCATGAGCCACAGCGCATTATCCTGCAGGATGGTCGCGATATTATGGCCATGGCTCTGCTCGACCGCGACAACCCCTTCAGGCGCGTCGTGGCATGGAATAACCTGGCCAGAAAACAGGACATCAATACCTGGAAAATGCTGCAAGAGAAGTGGCCGCAATCCGCTCAGATCCTCGATATGGGCTTTAGCGATAAGGGCAACGTTGACCTTGAGAGCGTCATTTCCCGCCAGCCGGACCTGATGATCGCCCAGCTTCGCGCGAAGCCCGCGCTGGAGGAGAGCGGTGTCATCAGCAAGCTCAGCGCGCTGAATATTCCCGTGCTGTTCGTCGATTATGAAATCAACCCCGGCAAAGACACCGCCCCGAGTATCGATCTGCTGGGGAAAGTCCTTAACCGTGAAGAAAACGCCAAAGCCTATACCGACTATTACCGTCAGCAGTTGGACGCCATCCGCCAGAAAACCGCGAACATCACGCCGAAGGCTAACGTTTTTGTCGAGGCGCTGGCGGGTAATAGCGATGCCTGCTGCTTTACCCACGGCCACAACGGCTGGGGCGGTCTGGTCGAAGCCGTCGGCGCGAACAATATCGGCTCGCAGCTGCTGCCGGGCGCTTCCGGCTTTGTGTCGCTGGAAAAAGTGATTAGCATGAAGCCGGATGCCTATATTATGACCGGTTCAAAACGCGGGAATAGCCAGGTGCTGCCGCTCGGTTTACAGGCCGATCCCCAGGAGGTCAATCGTCAGGCGGAGCGGCTGCTGTCGCGCACCGGCGTGAGCAACATCCCGACGATTGAAGCAAAACGCGCTTACGGCATTTACCACCACTTCTACAACCATCCGTGGAATATCGTCGGTATGGCGTATCTGGCGAAGGATATCTATCCCCAGACCTTCAACGGCCTCAACCCTGACGATAGCTGGCACTACATTGTCCGTCATTTCACCACCCTGCCGGATCTGCCGTTTGTTTTTTCCTGGCAACAAGGTGAGTAATTAGCCATGAGTCTCTCTCCTGAATCCGATATCGTCGCGTTCGGCGTCGATAGCCGTGACGTAATGGCAAACTACCGTCACATTGTGCACCGCCGCGCCATCATGCTGCTGCTGCTGACGCTGTTGATTGTCGCCTCGCTGCTGCTCGACTTCGTGATGGGGCCATCCGGCCTGTCGCTGCAGGCGCTTTGGCAAACCCTTATCGACCCGGCCAGCGCCAGCGCCGGGACGCGGGCGATCGTCTGGGATATCCGCATGCCCTATGCGCTGATGGCGATCGTCGTCGGCCTGGCTCTCGGCCTCGCCGGGGCGGAAATGCAGACCATCCTTAACAATCCGCTGGCGAGCCCGTTTACGCTCGGCGTCTCCTCGGCGGCGGCATTCGGCGCGGCGCTGGCTATCGTGCTGGGGATAGGAATTCCCGGGGTTCCCGGCCAGTGGTTTGTCTCGGCCAACGCTTTTATCTTCGCCCTGCTGGCGGCGCTGCTGCTGGACGGCATTACGCGCTGGACCCAGGTCGCCACCTCCGGCGTCATTCTGTTCGGGATCGCGCTGGTGTTCACCTTCAATGCGCTGGTATCGATGCTGCAGTTTGTCGCCAACGAAGATACCCTCCAGGGGCTGGTGTTCTGGACGATGGGCAGCATTGACCGCGCCTCATGGCAAAAGGTGGGGATCCTGCTTGCGATACTGGCGGTCGTCATGCCGCTATCAATGCGCAGCGCGTGGAAGCTTACCGCGCTGCGCCTCGGCGAGGACCGGGCCGTCAGCTTCGGCATCAACGTGCGCCGCCTGCGCCTGACCACCCTGCTGCGCATCAGCGTTCTGTCGGCGATTTCGGTGGCGTTCGTTGGCCCAATCGGTTTTATCGGCCTGGTGGCGCCGCATATCGCCAGGCTGGTTTTCGGCGAAGATCACCGCTTTTACCTGCCGGCCAGCGCGTTAATCGGCGCCCTCGTCCTGTCGCTGGCTTCGGTTGCGGCAAAAAACCTGATTCCCGGCGCAGTGATTCCGGTGGGTATCGTCACCTCGCTGGTGGGGGTGCCTTTTTTCCTGAGCATCATTTTGCGCCATCGGGGACACGTATGAGCCATGTTGTATCCGGACTGGCGCTGACCCATTTCAGCGCCGGTTATCCCAGACGTCAGGTGATCCGCGACCTGACGGTACCGCGGCTGCTGCGCGGTAAAATCACCGCGCTGCTCGGCCCCAACGGCAGCGGAAAATCCACCCTGATGCGGGCGATGGCCGGGCTGGGGCCGTCCGCGGGCGAGCTGTCGCTGGACGGTGAGAATCTGCTTGCCCTCCCCTTTGCCCGGCGTGCGGAAAAAGTGGTCTACCTGCCGCAGACGCTGCCCGCCGGCGTGCACTTGCGGGTGCTGGAGTCGATTATTGTCGCTCAACGCGCCGCCGGAGGAGCGCACAGCCCGGAAAATCAGGCGCAGGTGATGTCGCTGCTGCGCCAGCTAGGCATTGAACATCTGGCGCTGAGCTACCTCGACCGGCTATCCGGCGGGCAGAAGCAGCTCGTCGGCCTGGCGCAATCGCTTATCCGTCAGCCAGCCCTGCTGCTGCTGGATGAGCCCCTTAGCGCGCTGGATTTAAACTATCAGTTCCACGTGATGGATCTGGTGCGTGAGGAGACGCAGAGGCGCAACATCATCACGCTGGTGGTGGTTCACGACATCAATATCGCCCTGCGCCACGCGGATCACGTGCTGATGTTGAAAGAGGGACAACTGCTGGGGGACGGCGCGCCGGCCGAGGTGATTACCCCGCAGGCTCTGGCTGCGGTTTACGGCGTGCGCGGGCGCATCGAGCCCTGTTCTCAGGGGGTGATGCAGGTGATTATCGACGGTCTGGCGGCGGGGGCTTAAGCGGCTGCGGCGTTTCACATCAAGCCCTGAAGTCCCCTCTCTCCGGGGCTTTGCCGGAGGCGGCGCGCTGCGCCTCTCCGGCCTACCGCGTTATGCCGCCATCTCGCCCGCCGCCACCGGAAGCCCCTCCCGCCTGGCCGAATCATCACTCTTTTGCTAACCAGCTCACGTTTTTATGCCCTGATTGGCACTTTTCCGCCCGTGACGTTCCCCTCATTCTGTCGCTATGCTTTAATGTGCTAAACCGGTTTAATTAAGTTTAGCTATGGAGAATTTTCAACATGAATGCAAAAGTTTGGGTTCTGGGAGACGCAGTAGTGGACCTGCTGCCGGAGAGCGAAGGCCGCCTGCTGCGCTGCCCCGGCGGCGCCCCGGCTAACGTGGCGGTCGGTATCGCCCGCCTTGGCGGCGACAGCGGATTTATCGGCCGCGTCGGCGACGATCCGTTTGGCCGCTTTATGCGCCATACCCTGCAACAAGAGCAGGTCGACGTCAGCCATATGCACCTCGACGGCCAGCACCGTACCTCAACCGTGGTGGTCGACCTGGACGATCAGGGGGAACGTACCTTTACCTTTATGGTGCGCCCCAGCGCGGACCTGTTCCTGGCGGAAGAAGACCTGCCGCAGTTTACCGCCAACCAGTGGCTGCACGTCTGCTCCATCGCGCTCAGCGCCGAGCCCAGCCGCAGCACCACCTTCTCGGCGATGGAAAGCATCAAACATGCCGGCGGCCGGGTCAGCTTTGACCCCAATATCCGCCCGGACCTCTGGCAGGATCAGGAGCTGCTGCACGCCTGCCTCGATCGCGCCCTGCGCTTGGCCAACGTGGTGAAGCTGTCGGAAGAGGAGCTGGTATTCATCAGCGGCAGTGATGATTTAGCCTACGGAATCGCCAGCGTGACCGAACGCTATCAGCCTGAACTGCTGCTGGTGACCCAGGGCAAAGCCGGCGTACTTGCCGCCTTTCAGCAGCAGTTTACCCATTTCAGCGCCAAGCCCGTTGTCAGCGTGGACACCACCGGCGCGGGTGACGCATTTGTCGCCGGACTGCTCGCAAGCCTTGCTGCCAACGGGATGCCGACGGATATCGCTGCGCTGGAACCGACGCTCACGCTGGCGCAAACCTGCGGCGCCCTGGCGACAACGGCGAAAGGCGCCATGACCGCCCTGCCATACCAGCGCGATCTTAATCGCCAGTTTTGATCCTTCAGGCCGCCGCGCGCGGCCCACTTTGTTGCATCCATCACATTTATTAAACCGGTTTAGCAAAATCCATTTCAAAATGTTAAGGGTCGTGTTTAACATAGCTCCTAAACCGGTTTAGCAAAAAACAACATTTTACATTTTCCTTTCGGGATGCAACCAGCATGTATAAAAAAAGCACACTCGCCGTCCTTATCGCTTTGCTAACCGGCGCCGCCTCAGCCCACGCGCAAACGGATCTCAGCACGATCGAAGCCCGTTTGATCGCCCTGGAAAAACGCCTGCAGGAGGCGGAAAACCGGGCACAGACTGCGGAAAACCGCGCCGAGTCGGCAGAGAAACAGGTCCAGCAGCTCACCGCGCAGCAGCAGAAAAATCAGGACACGACGCAGGAAGTAGTTCAACGTACCGCCAAACTCGAGAAGAAGGCCGATGAGAAAAGCGGCTTTGAGTTTCACGGCTACGCCCGCTCCGGCGTGATAATGAATGATTCCGCCGCCAGCACCAAATCCGGCGCCTACATGACGCCAGCGGGGGAAACCGGCGGGGCTATCGGTCGTCTGGGAAACCAGGCGGATACCTATGTTGAAATGAACCTTGAACACAAGCAGACCCTGGATAATGGCGCGACGACCCGTTTCAAAGTGATGGTCGCCGACGGACAAACCACTTATAACGACTGGACGGCAAGCAGCAGCGATTTGAACGTTCGTCAGGCCTTTGTCGAACTGGGCAACTTGCCCACCTTCACAGGGGCGTTTAAAGGCTCCACCCTGTGGGCCGGGAAACGCTTCGACCGCGACAACTTTGATATTCACTGGATTGACTCTGACGTTGTGTTCCTCGCCGGTACCGGCGGCGGTATTTACGACGTCAGGTGGAACGACAGCATCCGCAGCAACCTCTCGCTTTACGGGCGCAATTTCGGCGATATTGCTGACTCGAGCAACAGCGTGCAGAACTATATCCTCAGCATGAACAACTTCATCGGTCCGGTGCAGGTGATGGTCAGCGGGATGCGGGCAAAAGACAACGACGACCGTCAGGATACCAACGGTAACCCGGTCAAAGGCGATGCGGCAAATACCGGGGTACATACGCTGCTCGGCCTGCACAACGACAGTTTTTACGGTCTGCGTGAAGGCACCAGCAAAACCGCCCTGCTCTACGGTCACGGCCTGGGCGCGGAAGTTAAAGGTATCGGCTCTGACGGCGCGCTACGGTCGGGAGCCAACACCTGGCGCTTCGCCAGCTATGGCACTACCCCGCTCAGCGAAAACTGGTCTATCGCCCCGGCGATCCTGGCGCAAAGCAGTAAAGGCCGTTATGCCGATGGCGACAGCTATCAGTGGGCCACGCTCAACATGCGCCTGATCCAGGAGATCAACCAGAACTTCGCTCTCGCTTACGAAGGCAGCTACCAGTATATGGATCTCAAACCCGAAGGTTATAACGATCGTCATGCGGTAAACGGTAGCTTCTACAAGCTCACCTTCGCCCCGACATTTAAGGTCGGCAGCATCGGTGATTTCTTCAGCCGCCCTGAAATCCGCCTTTACACCTCGTGGATGGACTGGAGCAAAAAACTGAATAATTACGCCAGCGATGACGCGCTGGGCAGCAATGGTTTTACCTCGGGCGGCGAATGGTCGTTCGGTATGCAGATGGAAACCTGGTTCTGACGGTGAACGCCTGACGACAGGCCCCTCCGGGGCGACGATGCGCCTTTCATCGCCCCGGACACAATAACGACGCAGAGACTGCGCCCCCGTTAACGCGGGACGACAACACGAATTTTTTTACGCATTCAGAGGGTACTATGGATTTTGAACAGATTTCCCGCTCGCTGCTTCCGCTTCTTGGAGGCAAGGAAAATATCGCCAGCGCCGCGCACTGCGCCACGCGCCTGCGCCTGGTGCTGGTCGATGACGCGCTGGCCGACCAGCAGGCTATCGGCAAAATTGAAGGGGTTAAGGGCTGTTTCCGCAATGCCGGGCAGATGCAGATTATTTTCGGCACCGGGGTGGTGAATAAAGTCTACGCCGCCTTTATTCAGGCGGCAGGTATTAGCGAATCCAGCAAATCGGAGGCCGCCGACATCGCGGCGAAAAAGCTTAATCCTTTCCAGCGCATCGCGCGCCTGCTGTCGAACATCTTCGTACCGATTATCCCGGCTATCGTCGCCTCCGGCCTGCTGATGGGCCTGCTGGGGATGGTCAAAACCTACGGCTGGGTTGATCCGAGCAACGCCCTCTACATCATGCTGGATATGTGCAGTTCGGCGGCGTTTATCATTCTGCCGATCCTGATTGGCTTTACCGCTGCCCGCGAATTCGGCGGTAACCCCTATCTCGGCGCGACGCTCGGCGGCATTCTGACCCACCCGGCGCTGACTAACGCCTGGGGCGTGGCCGCCGGTTTCCATACCATGAACTTCTTCGGCCTCGAAATCGCCATGATCGGCTATCAGGGGACGGTGTTCCCGGTTCTGCTGGCGGTGTGGTTTATGAGCATCGTTGAGAAGCAGCTGCGCCGCGCGATCCCCGATGCCCTGGACCTGATCCTGACGCCGTTCCTGACGGTGATTATTTCCGGTTTTATCGCCCTGCTGATTATCGGCCCGGCCGGTCGCGCGCTCGGCGACGGCATTTCGTTTGTCCTCAGCACCCTGATTAGCCACGCCGGCTGGCTCGCCGGGCTGCTGTTTGGCGGTCTCTATTCGGTTATCGTCATTACCGGTATTCACCACAGCTTCCACGCTATCGAAGCCGGACTGCTGGGCAACCCGTCCATCGGGGTCAACTTCCTGCTGCCGATCTGGTCCATGGCCAACGTCGCCCAGGGCGGCGCCTGCCTGGCGGTATGGTTTAAAACCAAAGACGTCAAAATCAAAGCCATTGCGCTGCCCTCGGCGTTTTCCGCTATGCTGGGCATCACCGAGGCGGCGATTTTTGGTATCAACTTACGCTTCATGAAGCCGTTTATCGCGGCGCTGATCGGCGGCGCGGCGGGCGGCGCGTGGGTCGTGTCAGTGCACGTCTATATGACCGCAGTCGGCCTGACGGCGATTCCCGGCATGGCCATCGTGCAGGCCAGCTCGCTGCTGAACTACATTATCGGCATGGTCATCGCCTTTGGCGTCGCTTTCGTCGTCTCTCTGCTGCTGAAATACAAAACGGACGCTGAATAATGTCACTACCATCACGTCTGCCTGCGATTTTGCAGGCCGTTATGCAGGGCCAGCCGCGCGCGCTGGCCGATAGCCATTATCCGCGCTGGCACCATGCGCCGGTGACCGGGCTGATGAACGACCCCAACGGCTTTGTCGAGTTTGCCGGGCGCTATCATCTGTTCTACCAGTGGAACCCGCTCGCCTGCGATCATAAGTTCAAGTGCTGGGCGCACTGGAGTTCAGAGGATCTGCTGCGCTGGCGACATGAGCCTATTGCGCTGATGCCGGATGAAGAGTACGACCGCAACGGCTGCTACTCCGGTAGCGCGGTGGATAACAACGGTACGCTCACCCTGTGCTATACCGGCAACGTGAAGTTTGACGACGGCGGCCGAACCGCGTGGCAGTGCCTGGCGACGGAAAACGCCGACGGTACCTTCCGCAAAATCGGTCCGGTCCTGCCGCTGCCGGAGGGCTATACCGGCCACGTGCGCGACCCGAAGGTCTGGCGGCATAAAGACCGCTGGTACATGGTGCTGGGGGCGCAGGATCGGCAAAAGCGCGGTAAGGTGCTGCTGTTCAGCTCCCCGGACCTTCATCAGTGGCGCAGCGAGGGCGAAATCGCCGGCTACGGCATTAACGGCCTCGACGACGCCGGCTATATGTGGGAGTGTCCGGATCTGTTTCCGCTCGGCGACCAGCATATTCTGATCTGCTGCCCGCAGGGGATTGCCCGCGAAGACGAGCGCTTCCTCAATACCTATCCGGCGGTGTGGATGGCCGGTAGTTTCGACGACCACCGCGCCGCGTTCAAACACGGCGAGCTGCACGAACTGGACGCCGGGTTTGAGTTTTATGCCCCGCAAACCATGCACACCAGCGATGGCCGCCGCCTGCTGGTCGGCTGGATGGGCGTCCCGGACGGTGAAGAGATGCTTCAGCCGACGCTTGCCAGCGGCTGGATCCACCAGATGACCTGCCTGCGCGAGCTGGAATTTATCGACGGCCGGCTCTACCAGCGTCCGCTGCGCGAGCTGACCGCCCTGCGCGGCGAAGCGCACGGCTGGCCGGGGAACGCACTGCCGCTGGCGCCGATGGAAATCGCCCTGCAAACCGCCGGCGACGACGCGCTAAGCCTTGATTTCGGCGGCGCGTTAACCCTGGAGCGCGACGCCAGCGGTATCCGTCTGGCGCGACGCAGCCTCGCCAGCGACGAAATGCACTATCGCTACTGGCGCGGCGAGGTGCGCTCGCTGCGGATTTTCATCGATCGGTCGAGCGTGGAGATTTTCATCAACGACGGCGAGGGGGTGATGAGCAGCCGCTGCTTCCCCGATTATCCGGCGCAGCTGATTTTCTCCGGCAGCGCGCCGGATGCATTCTGCTACTGGCCGCTGCGAACATGCATGATAGAATAAGCGTTTTGCTTTCAGGCTCATGGCGTCGTAATGAAAACCAAACGCGTAACCATTAAAGATATCGCCGAACTGGCGGGCGTTTCCAAAGCGACCGCCAGCCTGGTGCTGAACGGTCGTGGCAAGGAGCTGCGCGTGGCGCAGGAAACGCGCGAGCGCGTGCTGGCGATTGCCCGCGAGCAGCACTATCAGCCGAGCATTCACGCCCGCTCGCTGCGCGATAACCGCAGCCACACCATCGGCCTGGTGGTGCCGGAGATCACCAACTACGGCTTTGCGGTCTTTTCCCATGAGCTGGAGATGCTGTGCCGCGAAGCGGGCGTCCAGCTGCTGATCTCCTGTACCGATGAAAACCCCGGTCAGGAGAGCATGGTGGTCAATAACATGATTGCCCGCCAGGTCGACGGTCTGATCGTCGCCTCCTGTATGCACAGCGATGCCGACTACCTGAAGCTCAGCGAACAGCTGCCGGTGGTGCTGTTTGACCGCTGTCCTACTGAAAGCGCACTGCCGCTGGTGATGACCGATTCGATTACCCCGACGGCGGAGCTGATTTCCCGCATCGCGCCTCAGCATCACGATGAGTTCTGGTTTTTAGGCGGCCAGCCGCGTCTGTCGCCCTCCCGCGATCGCCTGGCCGGGTTTACGCAGGGTCTGACTCAGGCGGGCATTGCGCTGCGCCCGGAGTGGGTGATCAACGGCAACTATCACCCCAGCTCCGGCTATGAGATGTTCGCCGCCCTCTGCGCGCGCCTGGGCCGGCCGCCAAAGGCGCTGTTTACCGCCGCCTGTGGTCTGCTGGAAGGGGTGCTGCGCTATATGAGCCAGCACCATTTGCTGGATTCAGACATCCACCTGGCAAGTTTTGACGATCACTATCTCTACGATTCACTGTCGCTGCGTATTGATACCGTCCAGCAGGACAACCGCCAGCTGGCCTGGCACTGCTACGATTTAATCAGTCAGTTGATCGAGGGCAACACGCCTGAACCGCTACAGCGCTACCTGCCGGCGACGCTGCAGTTTCGGCATCGGTGATTCACGCATCCAGTCCCGCGATCCGCACCAGATGAACGGTGAGCCACAGCAGTTCGTTGCCGCCGAGGGTGATATCGAGCTGGGCTTTGACGTAGTCGCGGATTAGCAGCGCGCAGCGGTATGCGTCCGGATACGCCTTAATCACCTGCACCAGCAGAAAACTGTCCCGCGCGCCGTCCAGCTCCCCCTCCTGTAAACGCTGGAGGAAAAACTGCATATGGACCAGAAAGCGCGAGTAGTTTATCGAGTCGGTGTCTATCTGCTGCTTAAAGTGGTACTGCACGAGATTAAAAATATCCTTCAGCATTTTCACCGACTGCATGGTCTGCGCCACGTCGTCGCCCTCGCTCTGGCCGTTTACCAGATGAAAGGCGATATTCCCGGCTTCCTCCTCCGGCAGTTCGATCCCGTACTGCTGGCGAATAATCGTCACCGCCTCGCTGGCGACGCGGAACTGCTGCGGATAAAAACGCCTGACTTCCGGCAGCAGGCGATTTTGAATGGCGATCCCTTTACGGCTGCGCTCGATGGCAAAGGTCAGGTGGTCGGCGAGGGTAAAGAAAATCTGCTCGCGAACCTTGCCGGCGAGCTGCAGATTGGCGCGGGAAATAATCATCGCCGCCATTTCGATGACCTCATCCGGAATGGCGGAGAGCGCCTCAAGATAGCCGCTGCGCGCGCCGAGCGTCTGGGTCACGAACAGCTTCTCTATCTTCTCCGGGGCGATCTCGTCCCCGGGTCTGCTATTGAAACCAATGCCTTTCCCCATGACGATAACCTCCCTGTTATCGTCGTCCATAGAGAGCACGAGGCTATTATTGAGCACCTTCTGAACAATCATCTCTGCGACTCGTCGTGGTTGCCGTTCTGCGCGATGACATCCTTATACCACCAGAAGCTGCGTTTGCGGATCCTTTGCAGGCGCTTCAGGTCATCCTCGCCGCGATCGACATAAATAAAACCGTAGCGCTTGGCGTATCCCTGGTGGGTGCTGACCACGTCAATCGCCGCCCACGGGCAGTAGCCCATCAGCTCGACGCCGTCGGCTATCGCCAGCCGCATTTGCTCGATATGCGCCTGTAAGAAGGCGATGCGATAGTCGTCATTTACCGTCCCGTTAGGCTCCAGCTTGTCCGGCGCGCCCATCCCGTTTTCGCTAATCAGAATCGGCAGACCGTAGCGCTCGCACACTTTACGCAGCGTCAGGCGCAGCCCCACCGGGTCAACAACCCAGCCGTAGGGGGTTTTGCCAACCCACGGATTTTCCGCCGGACGATAAACCCCCTCTTCGCCCAGCATAATTTGCTGATCGCCCGCGCGGGGCGCAACGTCCCCGCCGTCGCCCCGGCTGGCGGCAATGGTGGCGGTCGAGTAGTAATTAATGGCGATAAAGTCCGGCCTCCCCTGCTGCAAAATCAGCGCATCCTCCGGCTGCAGTTCCGGCGCGAGGCCGCGATCCTGCATATAGGCCCACGCCAGGGCGTTGTAGCGCCCATGCACCGCAACGTCCAGAAAGCTCCAGCAGCGCAGCGTCTCCCAATTATGCGCGGCGATGGCGTCCTCCGGCTTACAGCTTTCGGCGTACATCGACGTGGTGTTTATCGCCGGGCCGATGCGCAGCCCGGGGAACTCGCGGTGGCACAGGGCGAAGATCTGCGCCTGGGCCAGCATCATCTGGTGATTCTGCTGGTACAGCGCTTTCTTGTCCGGCAGTTCGCAATCGGTGGGCACGCCAATCGCGCCGGGATGCAGGATCATGGTGTTCTGTTCGTTAATGGTCAGCCAGAGCGGAACTTTATCGGCAAACTCGCTGAACAGCAGCCGGGCATAGCGCACGAACGCCTCCCCGGTTTTGCGGTTCAGCCAGCCGCCTTTCCGCTCCAGCGCCCACGGCAGGTCGAAGTGGTAGAGCGTCACGATGGGGGTAATCCCGTGGCGCGTCAGGGCGTCGATCAGGCGGTGATAAAAGGCCAGCCCATCCGGATTCACCGGGCCATCGCCGTCAGGTATCACCCGCGACCAGGCCACCGAAAAACGGTAGGCCTTCAGCCCCATCTGCGCCATCAGCGCGACGTCCTCCTCCACCCGGTGGTAGTGGTCGCTGGCGATGCGGAAGTCCGCCGTTCCCGGCGGATGGCTGAGCATGTCGACCACCGACGGCCCTTTACCGTCTTCATTCCACGCGCCCTCAACCTGATAGGCCGAGGTGGAGGCGCCCCACAGAAAACCGTCCGGGAACCGGGCCTGCTGTTGATAAATCATACCTGCGCCTCCTTAGCGGATTGCACCATCAGGGGTTCGCCGTAATCCACCTGCGCGGCGGCGGTGAGGCGCAGAGCGTGCTGCCCATCGCCGTTGACCACAATCACCGGGGTAATCAGGTCGTATCCGGCCTGTTCGATGGCGGGAATATCGAAGCGGATCAGCGCCTGTCCCGTTTCCACCCTATCCCCCACCTTCAGCGTAGAGCTAAAGTGCTGGCCGTTAAGATTGACGGTGTCGATACCGATATGGATCAGCAGCTCAACACCGCTGTCGCTCTGCAGGCCAACGGCGTGGCAGGAGGGCAGAAACATCATTACCGTGCCGCTAAACGGCGCGCGCAGTACTCCCTCTTCGGGACGAATCGCCAGCCCCTCGCCCAGCAGACCGCCGGAAAAGACGTCGTCGTTCACTTCACTGAGCGCCAGCACCTGACCGCGCAGCGGGCTTAATACTTCCGTCTCCCCCTCGCTTTTAGCGCTCACCGCAGGCTGCGGCGCCTCGTCCACCGCGTCTTGTTCCTCAGGAACATCTTTGAAGGCGATAAACCAGGTCAGGGTAAAGGTCACCACGATGGAAATCGCGCAGGTCACCAGCGCATGAACGATGTTCATCGGGTTTTCGCCGATAAACGCCGGCAGCGCCGCGAGGCCTGGCGAGACAAACGCGTAGCGCACCAGCCCGCTCACCCCGGCGTAGACCCCGGCGCAGCCGCCGCCGATCATCGCGGCAATCAGCACCCGGCGGAATTTGAGCAGCACCCCGTACAGCGCCGGTTCGGTGATCCCCAGCAGCGCGGTAAAGCCCGACGAAGAGGCCAGCTGGCGCAGGTTGCTATTTTTGGTTTTCAGCGCCACGCACAGCGTCGCCGCTCCCATTGCCACGTTTGAGGCCAGCATCCCCGGGCCGTTAATCATCTCGTAACCGCTTTTACTCAGCTGACCGGTGGCGATCGGCGTCATCGCCCAGGCGGTGCCGGTAATGATCAGGAAGGGCTGCAGGGTGCCCATCAGCATCGGGATTAACCAGCTGGCGTGGCGGTCGATAGCGCCCGCCCCCGCAGCCACCAGGTCGTTAAGCAAAATGCCCGCCGGGCCGACCACCACCAGCGCCAGCGGCGCGGTAATCAGCAGAATCAGCATCGGCTTAACGAAAAACTTGATAATCGATGGCGACACTTTTTCGGCGAAGCGCTCCACCCACGACATCAGCCACACGGTCAGAATAATCGGCAGCACCGAACCGGCGTAATCGGAAAGCAGGACGTTGATGCCGACAAAATCCACCGCTTTACCGGCCGCCAGCATCTGGCCGATGCCCGGATGCAGCAGCACGCCCGCGAGGGTCATCGCCAGAATCGGGTTGCATTCAAACTTCAGCGATGCGCCGTAGGCCAGCAGCACCGGCAGGAAGAAGAAGGCGGCGTCGGCAATAATATTCAGCAGCTGATACGTCGAGCTGGTTTCGCTAATCACCCCCGTGAGCTTGAGGATGGCCAGCAGCGCTTTAATCATCCCCGCGCCGGTAATCGCCGGGATCACCGGGGTAAAGGTGGTCGAAATGACGCTGATAATCCGGGCGACGATGCCGGCCGGCTTCGCGTTTTTATCGCCGCCTGCCGGGCCTTTTTTCTCCGGCAGCGCCTTATTGAGCAGGCGATAAACCTGCTGCACCTCATTGCCGATAACTATCTGGAACTGGCCGCCCTTCTCCACTACGCTGATCACGCCGGGGAGGGAGCCAATCTGCGCATCGTTAACCTTTGCGCGGTCGTTGAACTCCATGCGCAGCCGGGTCGCGCAATGGGTGAGCATGCGGATATTTTCCGCACCGCCCACCGCGTGGAGGATTTTGTGTGCTGTTTCGTTATAGTTCATAGTGTTCCCTGGTGTTGGGGCAAAAAAAAAGACCAAAACAGAGACGCTCCCCTTGGCGGGAGAGCATTTCTATTTTGGTCTTGCCTGCTTTCGCAGTAGCACGCCATCATAAAAATGGGTTATTTCGGCGGATTATCTAAGCGCCCCTGCGTAATGACAATGGCGACCGAACAAAAGTGTGAACTGGATTAAGTAAATTCTTATTTAAAATAATTTATGGCCTACGGCGATAGCGGCTGCAGGCCATAAAAAATCAATGCTTTTTGCGGTTGCGGCGCATATCGATAGTCACCGCTGCGACGATAATGATGCCTTTGATAATATCCTGCACGTAGGCGTCGACGCCGACAAAGGTAAACCCGCTTTTAATCAGGCCGAGGATCATCGCGCCGATTAAGGTCCCGGTGATGCGCCCCACCCCGCCCATCAGGCTGCTGCCGCCGATAACCGCCGCGGCGATAGCATCCAGTTCGTAGGACATGCCCATGCTCGACTGCCCGCTGCTGACGCGCGCCGCCAGCACCACGCCCGCCAGGCCGGAGAGCGCCCCGGCGATGGCATAGACGATCACCAGGTATTTATTCACGTTGATACCGGAGACCTTGGCCGACGTCATGTTACCGCCGATAGCGTAAACGTATTTACCGTAGCGGGTATGCTTCAGGGCGATATGGAAGACCGCGGCGACGACGAAGAAAATAATCACCGGCATCGCCCCCTGGCCGATGGCGGTAAAGCTGTCGGATAAGAAGCTGATTGGGTTGCCCTGAGTGTAGTACTGCGCCAGACCGCGCGCCGACACCATCATTCCAAGCGTCGCGATAAACGGCGGGATGCCGGTGCGGGTCACCAGAAAGCCGTTGGTTAAGCCGCATAGAAGACCGACGCCGATGCCGGCGCCAATCGGGATAATCGCCGGCATATTGACCAGCGACGGGAACATCGGCGACAGGCTATCGGAGGTTTGCGCGAGGCTTGCCGCCACCACGGCGGCGAGAGCGATCACCGAGCCGGAGGAGAGGTCAATGCCGGTGGTAATAATGACCTGGGTGACCCCGACGGCGATAATACCGATAATCGCTACCTGCAAAACAATTAATATCAGGCGATTGGTGTTTAATAAAAAGGACTGATCGCGGACGTACCAGCCGGCAATTTCAAACGTCAGGGCAATCACCAGCATGACGATAAATATCCCGGTATCTTTCGGCAGCCGGTGGCGTAATTGCCCAAAGAAAGAGGGTTTCTCAGTGATCGGGGTCGCCGTTATTTTCATATTGCTCATTCTCTGTGCCTCAATGGGATGCCAACGACAAAATGGTTTCCTGGTCGGCGTCCTCTTTATTGAGGATGCCGGTAATACGCCCTTCATGCATGACCATCACCCGATCGCTCATCCCGAGAATCTCCGGCAATTCTGAAGAGACCATAATCACCGCCACGCCGCGGTTGGCCAGCTCGCTGATCAGATGGTAAATTTCCGCTTTCGCCCCGACGTCGATTCCGCGCGTCGGCTCATCGAGAATCAGTATTTTCGGCTGGGCCAGCAGCCAGCGGGCAATCAGTACCTTCTGCTGATTACCGCCGCTGAGGTTATTAATAATCTGATCCATGGTGGGGGTTTTAATATTCAGGCGACGGATCTGCTCCATGCAGTCTTCGGCCATTTTGAGGTGCTGAACAAAGCCGGTTTTACCGATATATTCCGGCATTTTGACGATGCTCATATTCTCCAGCACCGACAGCACGAGAAACAGTCCGGACTTTTTGCGGTCTTCCGTCAGCAGCGCCATCCCTTTTTCAATCGCCGTCGAAGGCGAGTCAATCGTGACCGGCACTCCCTCAATCAGCACTTCGCCGCTATCGGCTTTATCCATGCCGAACAGGCTCTCCATCACTTCGCTGCGTCCGGCCCCCACCAGCCCCGCCACGCCGAGGATTTCGCCGCGGCGTACGCTAAAGTTGATATCGTGAAAGACCCCCTTGCGCGACAGATTGCGGACGGTCAGCACCTCTTCGCCAATGGCGTTATTGAACTTGGGAAAGAGCTGGGTGAGCTCCCGGCCGACCATCTGGGTGATCAGCGACTGACGGGTAAACTCGGTGGTATGTTTACTGCCGACCCAGGTGCCATCGCGAAATACGCTGATCTCATCGGTAATCGCGAAAATCTCATCCATTTTATGGCTGATATAAATAATGGCTTTTCCCTGCTGGCGTAAATCGCGAATAATGGTAAACAGATGCGCCACTTCGCTTTCGGTTAACGCCGAGGTCGGCTCATCCATAATCACAATATCCGCGTTCCACGAAACCGCTTTGGCAATTTCCACCATCTGCTGGGAGGCGATACTTAACTCCCCCACCAGCCGGTCGGCGGATAGCCGGATATTGAGTTTATCCAGCATATCCTGCGTCTGGCGGGCAAGCTGGCGATGATCGACAAAACCGTATTTCATCGGCTCGCGGCCGAGCCAGATATTTTCCGCCACCGTCATATGCGGCACCAGATTCAGCTCCTGGTGGATCATCGAGATCCCGGCGCGCAGCGCGTCCATCGTATCCTGAAACTGGACCGGCTCCCCTTTAACGCGGATCGCGCCCTTATCGGGACGGTAGATCCCGATCAGGCATTTCATCAGCGTGGATTTTCCGGCGCCGTTTTCGCCCATCAGCGCGTGCACCGTCCCCGGGCGCACGCGTAATGAGACGTTGTCGAGCGCCTTCACGCCGGGGAAGAATTTACTGATCCCTTCGGCTTCAAGTGCAAAAGCGTTCATACTTCACCTCCGTACCCTGAGCGACTATTTCTGGTTGCGATTAACGAACTCAGCCATGTTGTCTTTGGTGATCAGCTGGTAAGGGACGTCGATGATCTTTTCCACTTTCTCGCCGTTGGCCAGCTTAATGGCGGCATCCACCGCGCCTTCGCCCTGCCCTTTGGCATCCTGGAAAATCGTGGCGATCATCTTGCCGTTTTTGAGCATTTGCAGGGCATCGGGCGTCCCGTCCACCCCGGCAATCAGGATATGGTTCGGGTTTTTACCCAGCGCCTGCAGCGCGCCGATAGCCATTTCATCGTTGTTGGAGGCGATGGCCTGAATGTCTTCGCCGCTGGTCATCCAGTTACTGACCACGTCAACGGCATCGTTGCGGGTAAATTTCGCGGTCTGCTTCTGCACGATTTTGATATCCGGGTACTTCGCCACCACCTCTTCGACGCCTTTGGTGCGGTCACGGGTCGATTCATTCGCCAGGTCGCCGAGCAGAATGGCGACGTTCCCTTTGCCGTTCATCGCTTTGGCTAACGCTTCCATCTGTAAGCGCCCCGCCAGCACCGAGTCGGAGCCAACGTAGGCCATTTTGTCGGTCAGCTGCGCCTGCGGGCGGCGGTTAACAAAGATCAGCGGAATGCCCGCTTTGGTCGCCTGGTCCATAATCGGTTTGACCGCGTTGGTGTCGACCGGGTTGACGATAATCGCGTCGACGCCCTGGCCAATAAAGTTCTGTACCTGCTGTAGCTGCTGGGAGACGTCGCCTTTGGCATCTTCCACCTGCGCCTTAACGCCATCTTTTTGCATCTCTTTTTGCATTGCGGTGCGCAGAATCGTCAGGAAGTTGTCATCGAATAGCGCCATGGAAACACCGACCGAAATATCTTTCGCCATCACGACCGCTGGCAGCATGCAGGCTATCAAAGAGGCAACAACCGTTTTCTTAATATTCATCGTGGATCCTTTATTTTCAGGTACATCGGTTAGGTAAGGTAAAATGAAAAAATAGTTTCATTAATTGTGCGTTAAGCGCCTGCTTTTCCAGCTTTTTGAAAAAACAGCCCGCGCGCTGGTGCATTTTTTGTTGTTGATCGAAATCACAAAATTCAGTTGTTTTAAAATGATTTTTTGAAACATTAGTCCATTTATAGCGGAAGAAAAATTCCAGACCGTTTATTTCATTAACAACACATATGAAACTTTTATAAGTAAATAACTGAAATGAAAATTTTAAAACTGCGTGTTAACAGAACTTTGACACACATCTAACATTGACGCATAAATGCGCAAAAAATGAGAGGCAGGCGACGGTTTGCCGCGCGGCGCGCCGATAGCGGCAGCGGTTTAAAACGAGACAGGAGATAGGGTGTAAAAGGGGATGTCGCCCCGCGGGCCGCGGGCGCTCAGTCGACGTTTTCAGCGCTGTAAAGGATAAATTCGACCTTGCCGTCGCTGAAGAGATGCGGCTGATAGCCGGTTTCCAGATGGCGCAGGGCCAGCTCCACCGCCAGACGGGCATGCTGGCGCGGGTTTTGATCGATCGTCAGCGCCATTCCCCCCTGGGCCAGCTGTTCACGGGTGGTGCTGTAGCGTTCATGGGTCATCCAGCAGCACTCGCCGTAGCGGCGATGGCGAGCCAGCGCCTGCGCCACCTGCGTGTTGCCCAGCCCGGTATTGTAGATGCCCACTACGTCGCGGTTGCGGCGCAGGGCCTCTTCCAGCAGGCGGTCGATTCGCTGTCGGTTGTCCTCCCCCGCCAAAACCTCGCCCAGCAGCAGATGCGGAAAGCGCTGGCTAATCACCTCGCGAAATCCCTGAATCCGCAAGCGATGAGCGCTGAAGTCCTGGCGCCCGCTGAGCATCAGCACTTCTCCAGGACGGTGCGCCATTAACCCCATCATCATGCCCGCGGTGCGGCCGGCCTGCTGCTGATCGATCCCGACGTGGCAAAGCCTCTGCGCGCCGGGGAGATCGGTGACCAGCGTAATCACCGGCACGTTCGCCTCGCGACACTGGCGCAAGGCGTCATAGACCCGCGGATGTTCGTTGCCAAAGACAATTATCGCATGGCGCTTTTTGCTGCTGCGGATAAGGCTTTTCGCCAGCTTTTCCGGCGCGGACTCCGCCACCAGCGTGCGGTGCAGCGTCAGTCGGCGATAGCCAAGGCTATCCGCCACGTCGGCGAAATCCTGCGTCAGACGGGAGAAAAAGCGCGAATCGTTATCGCTGAGAAACACTTCTATTTGCCAAGGGAGACGGCGCTCTTCCGGCAGAATGCGCTTCAGCCCGGCTTCCCGCGCGGCCTGCAGCACCCTGCGCGTGGTTTCCGGCGACACGCCGCCGCGTTCGTTAAGCACCCGGTCAACGGTCGCGACGCCCACGCCAATCCGTTTAGCCAGCGCCTCCAGCGAAATGCTTTTCATCGTCTCGTCTCCCCCATGATGGAAATCCATCAAAACGCGTGTGTCGGTCAGTGTAGCAAACGGATTACTTTGGCAACGCTAAATCCCTCTTTCTGGAGAAAAAAATGACCTGCATTCGTTTTGCATTGTTGGGCAGCGGTTTTATTGGCCAGGTTCACGCCGCCAGCCTAGCTCGCCATGAGCGAACCCTTCTGGCCATGGTGGCCGACGCCGATCCCGAGCGGGCGAAAGCGCTGGCTTCCCGCTACGGCGCGCGGGCGGTAACCGTTGCCGAAGCCATCAATAGCGACGCCATTGACGCGGTACTGATCGCCAGCTCGACGCCTTCACACGCGGCGCTGCTGGAAGCCGCCGCGCGCGCGGGAAAAGCGGTCTACTGCGAAAAACCGATCGATCTTTCGCTGGCCCGCGCCCGCCAGGTCGTCGAGAAAGTGCTGCCGCTCGGGGTACCGGTGACCGTTGGCTTTAACCGCCGCTTCGACGCCAGCCACCAGCAGCTGCGCCGGGAGATCGAGGCGGGCGCGATTGGCAAAATCGAACTGGTTCAGATGGTATGTCGGGCATCGGTTATGCCGCCGCTGGAATATCTGCGCAGCTCAGGCGGCCAGATGCGCGACCAGGCGATTCACTTCTTTGACCTGCTGCGCTTTCTTACCGGTGATGAAGTGACGACCGTCGCCGCGCTGGGGGCTGCGCTGGCGCTGGCGGAAATTGCCGAATTCGACGATGTCGATACCTCTATTGTCATGCTGCGGATGCGCGGCGGCGCGCTGGCGCAGCTGGACAACACCCGGCGCACCGGCCACGGCTACGATGAGCGCATTAGCCTGCTCGGCCCGCAGGGGGTGATAGAGTCCGGCAGTCAGGCATCGCGCGGCGTCACGCTGTGGCAGGGAGCGCGCTGCATTCAGCCCGGACTCTATCCGGACTGGTTCAGTCGCGTCGAGGGGTCGTACTACGCGCATCTGGATGCTTTTGTCCGCTCGCTAGGCGGAGAAGCGGTGCCGGACCTGCCGGGGCTACTGGACGGGCTGCGGGCGCAGGCTATCGCCGAAGCCGCCGTGCTTTCCCTGCGGCAAGGGCAGTTTGTCTGCGTCGAACCGCTGGCGTAAAAAAGCCCCGTATGCGGTCGGCATACGGGGCAACGGCGCGCCGTTAACGCTCCTCGTTAAATATCACGCCAATCTGCCGCCGCACTTCGTCCATCACGCTCAGGTTTTCCAGCACCCTGGCCAGCGGGCGGATCGGCGAGTCCGTAAGCCCTTGCCCCACGCACCAGGCAAAATGTTCGGCCTGATAAAACAGCTGGTCGTAGCGGTTGCGCGGCTCCTCCCAGCGCAGCACCTGCCCGCCCTGGCTGGCGGCGAGGGTAAAATTCCCCGGCGCGTAGAACTGCCCGTCGAGGGTAAGGGTCGCATCGCGCCCGGCCACCACCGCGCCGCCCGGCGTGTTGCTGAACAGGGTGGTATTGAGCAATCCCTGTAAGCCGTTTTCCCAGTTAAACAGCATCGAAATCTGCCCGTTGACGCCTCTTTGGGCGGGACGCCCGCGGGCGATAATGTCCTGCGGCACGCCGCCGACCATCACGCAGAATGAGGTCAGATAGCTGCCGAGATCCATCATCGGCCCGCCGGCGAGATCGGCATTAAAAATGCGATGATCCGGGGTAAAAAACTCGCCGTGATCGGCGAGCAGCGTGTGCAGATCGCCCAGCACGCCGTCCTCCAGCAGCTGGCGAATCACGTCATACTTCGGCGCGTAGTCGCACCACATCGCCTCCATCGCCAGCGTCCCCTGCTTCATGGCCTCCGCTTTCAGCGCCGCGCCTTCCCGCCGGTTCAGCGCAAACGGCTTTTCAATCAGCACATGTTTGCCCGCCTGCAGCACCCGCAGCCCGTCGGGAAAGTGGTGGTTATGCGGCGTGGCAACGTAAACCGCATCAATATCCGGTCGCGCCAGCATCTCATCCACCTGAGCATAAGCCTGCGGGATCCCCCAGCGGGCGGCGAAATCGTCGGCTTTTTGCTGCGTGCGCGAGGAGACGGCAACCACCCGCTGGTGGCTGAGCTCTTTTAACGATTTCACAAAGCGCTCGGCAATCCAGCCGGGGCCAATAATGGCCCAACGCAGCGAGGGGATCGCCGAGGCGGCGGGATGGCGCGGTTTTGGTAACTGTGACGGGAACATAGCGGCTCCTGATTTTATTTTGCCGGGGGGAGACACTATAAGCAGGCGCAGAGGAGGACGAATAACGAATTAATGATGGAATTCCATCATCGACATAGTGCTTGTCAAAAGCGCGGGAGTCGCGGATAGTCCGGGCAGCTCATCACTATCAAGGAGTCTGAGATGTTGAAAAGTTCGTGGCGTAAAACCGCCCTGATGGCCGCCGCCGCCGTTCCGCTGCTGCTGGCGAGCGGTTCATTATGGGCCAGTGCCGATGCTATCCAGCAAAAGCTGGCTGATTTAGAAAAACGTTCCGGCGGTCGGCTGGGCGTAGCGCTGATTAACACGGCAGATGATTCGCAAACCCTCTATCGCGGCGATGAACGTTTTGCCATGTGCAGCACCGGTAAAGTGATGGCCGCCGCCGCGGTGTTAAAACAGAGCGAAAGCAATCCAGAGGTGGTGAATAAAAGGCTGGAGATTAAAAAATCGGATTTAGTGGTCTGGAGCCCGATCACCGAAAAACATCTGCAAAGCGGAATGACCCTGGCGGAACTCAGCGCGGCGGCGCTGCAGTACAGCGACAATACCGCGATGAATAAGATGATTAGCTACCTTGGCGGACCGGAAAAGGTGACCGCATTCGCCCAGAGTATCGGGGATGTCACTTTTCGTCTCGATCGTACGGAGCCGGCGCTGAACAGCGCGATTCCCGGCGATAAGCGCGATACCACCACCCCGTTGGCGATGGCCGAAAGCCTGCGCAAGCTGACGCTGGGCAATGCGCTGGGCGAACAGCAGCGCGCCCAGTTAGTGACGTGGCTAAAAGGCAATACCACCGGCGGGCAAAGCATTCGCGCAGGCCTGCCCGCAAGCTGGGCGGTCGGGGATAAAACCGGCGCCGGAGATTACGGCACCACCAACGATATTGCGGTGATCTGGCCGGAAAATCATGCCCCGCTGGTGCTGGTGACCTATTTTACCCAGCCGCAGCAGGATGCGAAAAGCCGCAAAGAGGTGTTAGCCGCGGCGGCAAAAATCGTCACCGAAGGGCTTTAACCCGGGAACAGGCCCGTTCTGCAACACTCTGCGCTTTGTTTCCCCGGTGGCGCTGCGCTGACCGGGCTACGGGTTCCCCGCCGTCTGCGGACCGGTAGCCCGGACAGATGCGCAGCATCGCCTCCGGGAAATTCAGCCACTCTGCGCTTTGTTTCCCGGTGGCGCTGCGCTGACCGGGCTACGGGTTCCCCGCCGTCTGCGGGCCGGTAGCCCGGACAGGCGCAGCGCGCCGCCTCCGGGACAGCCTGAATAGACAGCCGCCAAATATTAGTCGGTAATTTTAAACGTCAGCGCGTAAGCGCTGGTTTTCCTTTCATCGCGCGCGCCGCCCATCTGATAAACCCGCACCGTATATTTACCGCTGCTCATCAGACGTTGCTCAAAGGTATCACCGCTCAGAGAACCGTTAAAAATCGAATTATTATCAGGAGCGATAACATTGAAATAAGGATGCGGCCGCTGGCTGTTCATATTGATATGCATCATCTGGCCCGCTTTCGCCTCCAGCGTATAGTCGTTAACGCCGTCACCGGTCACGGTGCTTTTTATTATCGTGCCGTTGCTGCCTTTATCAAAATGAACGGTATGGTTGTTGATATTATCACTTGCCATTGATAACACTGACGTAAATAAATAACTTGCACAGATCACGCCACCAACAATTAATTTTATTTTTTTCATTTAATTAACACCTTATGTTTTTTATGCGCGCTGTTATAGCACATAAGGTGTCCGGAGTAAGCTGATTCGCAATTATTGCTCGCCGGAATTAAACACGTCGAAATAAAGGCCCCCCGGTTCAGGGAAACGAGGGGACCTGGTTTTAGCGGGATTTACTTCTGCGGACGCATTGCCGGGAACAGAATCACGTCGCGAATGGTATGGCTGTTGGTAAACAGCATCACCATGCGGTCGATACCGATGCCCAGACCGGCCGTCGGCGGCAGGCCATATTCCAGCGCGGTGACGTAGTCTTCGTCGTAGAACATCGCTTCATCATCCCCCGCCGCTTTGGCGTTGACCTGATCCTGGAAACGCTGGGCCTGGTCTTCCGCGTCGTTCAGCTCGCTAAAGCCGTTGCCGATTTCACGCCCGCCGATAAAGAACTCGAAGCGATCGGTGATTTCCGGGTTCACGTCGTTACGGCGCGCCAGCGGCGAAACCTCCGCCGGATACTCGGTGATAAAGGTTGGCTGGATCAGATGGGCTTCCGCCACTTCGTCGAAAATTTCGGTGACGATACGCCCCAGCCCCCAGCTCTTCTCAACGTGAATACCGATGGATTCCGCCAGCGCTTTTGCCGTCTCGAAGTTATCCAGATCCGCCATCTCGGTTTCCGGACGGTATTTCTTGATCGCTTCGCGCATGGTCAGTTTTTCAAACGGCTTGCCGAAGTCGAACACCTGGTCACCGTACGGGACTTCGGTTTTCCCCAGCACGGTCTGCGCCAGCGTGCGGAACAGAGATTCGGTCAGTTCGATCAGATCTTTGTAATCCGCATACGCCATATAGAGTTCCATCATGGTGAACTCAGGGTTGTGGC
>PPYF01267594.1_pt1 | contig 24718 bp, 21 predicted proteins | sample 1559871 | NCBI WGS metagenome assembly PPYF01 (sample SAMN08240021, study PRJNA423297) | Human gut metagenome, whole genome shotgun sequencing project. | reverse complement strand
TCCTCTAACATACGTATTCTATTATATCATATGAATACGTATGATATAAGTAAAAAAACTGATCTTCAAAGATTTTTTTTCTTTTCAGATCAGTTATACGTACTTTGTCAGACTAATTTAGATTTAATAGCAACCATAGCCTGTGTTGGAGTGGTCTTCTGGTTATCAATTCGTTATTAAATAATGTCTTTAACCAGAAATAATACAACATGTTGGGTTGAAAGTTGTCGTTTCTGTCCTTATATAGTATTTGTACAAATCCTATACTAAGGAGGTGATCAATGGGCAAAAACCAACACGTTGTAAAGCGCCCCGATGGGTGGGCTGTGCGCGGAGAGAATAACTCACGCGACACTTCACATCATCGTACTCAAGAGGAAGCCAGACAGGCCGCTCGCAAGATAGCGAAGAATCAGCAAAGTGAAGTTGTAATTCACAGACCTAATGGTCAAATAAGAGATAAAGACTCTTATGGTAATGACCCATGTCCGCCCAAGGGGTAGTGTTGTCGGCCTACACGCAAGTGTGGGTTTATAAAGGCTTGAGCCGTATGCGGGGAAACTCGCACGTACGGTTCTGAGGGGAGGGGTAGTCAGGAATGGCTGCTCCTTACCCGACATTGAGCCCGTACGCTGCGGGATCTGAGTAATTCCGCAAACAAACCCGTTGATCCTAGTGATCGACGGGTTTTTAATTTTGAGGAACGCTTGCCCTTATGCGTTCGCTGGGATGCGATATTTATCCGCTTCCAATTCATAAAATTTGCGCCGAAGCAGTACCGCTAAGTCTTAGCTTTGTCGTGTAAAATATATTGTTTTATTAAGAGGCTTCAATAAATGCAATTAAGAACCCTTTAAATAAGGGGGCAGATGCGAGCTTTTCCCCTAGTGATCTCGGTATTGCGGTGCGTCGTTAAAGATATTTTGATTTAAAAGTCGCGCAGTGCATGTTCCTGCCTGCAGGATCCGGACAAGGGAAAGATGTTGTTTTCGGAGAAGAATGTGATTTTTCGTATAGTGCGCAACACGCTGTGGGCGGGACTTTTTCTGGGGGCGGTTTCCTCCGCCGCCGCAGCTGGTCTTTACTACAATGCCTTAGGATCTCTGCCCGATGTATCCGAGCTTAAAACCGTGTCCTTTGAGATCCCCATGCAGATCTTTACCAAGGACGGCAAGCTTATAGGAGAATTCGGCGAGGCCAAGCGTATTCCTGTACCTTTAAATGAAATTCCTCTGAAGCTGCGTCAGGCTTTTTTGGCCATCGAGGACAGCCGCTTTTATGAGCACAGCGGTATCGATCCCATAGGTATTGCCAGAGCGGCCTTCGTTGCCTTGGCTAATGCCGGCAATGCCAAGCAGGGAGCCTCCACCATCACGCAGCAGGTGGCAAGAAACTTTTTCTTAACGCGGGAGAAAACTTTAAAGCGTAAGGTACGTGAGGTTTTCATTTCCTTGCGTATCGAGCAGGTTTTGACCAAGGATGAGATCTTTGAGCTGTATTTGAACAAAATAGCTTTAGGTCATAACTCCTACGGTGTTGCGGCAGCCGCACAGGTTTATTACGGCAAGGAATTAAAGGATCTTACTTTGGCCGAAATGGCCACCATTGCCGGCCTGCCCAAGGCCCCTTCAAGTTTAAATCCAGTATCCAATCCGGAGCGCTCGCGCGATCGCCGCAATACTGTTTTGGGGCGTATGCTCAGCTTGGGATACATTACCAAGGCCGAATTTGAGGAGGCCAGTCATGCCCCGTATCGCACATTCGTGCACGGAGCCCCGCTTGAGGCCTATGCTCCTTATGTGGCTGAGAATGCCCGTCAGTTTGCCATCGACCAATACGGAGACAAGGCCTATACGGAAGGCTTTAAGGTATATACCACGGTCGACTCCAAGATCCAGACGGATGCGCATTATGCCGTATTCAAGGGCGTTACCGCCTATGACACCCGTCACGGTTATCGCGGTCCCGTGGCTCGCTTATCCGAGCTTCCGGATTACCGAGATACCGAAATAGAAAGAGAAAAGCTGTTACGCTCCTACGACAAATATCACTTTATAGCGCCGGCAATAGTCGAGAGCACGGATGATCATAAGAAGACGGCCGCGATCCTTATGCGCGGTAATGCGCACGAAACGCTCCTTTGGGAGGCCATGAAGTGGGCCGCTCCATTCCGATCGGATCGCAGTCGCGGTCCCGCGCCTAAAAAGCCGTCTGAGATCTTGAAAAAGGGAGACATAGTTTATGTTTATCGTGATGAGCAAAGGGTATTGCAGCTTACGCAGCTGCCGCAGGTTGAGTCCGCATTGGTTGCCATAAATCCCTATACCGGAGGCATTGAAGCCTTGGTGGGAGGCTACGATTTTGAAAAGAGTAAATTCGATCGTACCACCATGGCCAAGCGTCAGGTGGGATCAAATTTCAAGCCCTTCCTCTATTCATCGGCAATTGCTCGCGGGCTCTCCATCAATTCGCTGTTTATGGATGAGCCGCTCAAGACCTGGGATCCGGGATCAAGAACTTGGTGGGAGCCTAAAAACACCCCCAACCGTTATGATGGGATCATGACATTGCGTGAGGCTCTGGCCCGGTCAAAAAACGTGGTTTCCGTACGTCTGATAAGACAGATCGGCGTACCCAATGCCGTAATCCATGTGCAGAAATTCGGCTTTGAGATCCCGCGCTCGCAGCAGGTGGAATCCATGGCCTTAGGATCGGTAGAGGTTACTCCGCTTGAGCTTTGTACCGGCTATGCGGTGTTTGCCAACGGCGGTTATAAACTGTTGCCGCATCTTATTTCCAGAATTGAAAGGAACGGAGAGGTAGTGTACGAGGCCGATGTCAGAAAAGCCGATCCTAACGCACCGGATCGGGTGATCAACGATATAGAGCTTAAATTTGATGAGGAAATACCTGAGGATCCGCATATGGCTCCGCAGGTTTTGTCTCACGGCAATGCCTTTATCGTGGCCGATATGATGCGCTCTGTGATCTACGGCGGTGAGGGTATGACCGGTCCATATTGGGGCACCGGCGGTCGTGCTCAGGCCATAACGGGTCGTAAGGATCTGCACGGAAAGACCGGCACCACCAACGATGTTCATGATGCTTGGTTCTCGGGCTTTAACGCCTCGGTGGTGGCCACGGCCTGGATGGGCTTTGATACCGATCGCGATCTGGGCTATTCCGCACAGGGTCCGGAGGGCGGTGCATATTCGGCTCTGCCCGTATGGGGAGAATTCATAAAACGCTCGCAAAAAGGCGTGGCGCAGGACGATTTACCTAAGCCTGCCGATGTATTCAAATGCTCAAACGAAGGAATAAGCGATTATTGCTTAAAGGGAGCAAGTGCGGTGACTCAGGTGCCTCAGGGAGAGCTTGAAGAGGGGGCGAGCAATGACGCTACTCAGAATAATGAGGCAGGATCAGCCTCTTCCGACGGTAAGGAGGAGCCGGTAAATTCAGCCCCTGCCGAGGATCCTGAGGATATTTTCTGATAGCCGATGACTTTTTATATACGGCATATAGGATTTTCCCATATGCCGTTTTTGATCGTGTTAAGTCTTAGGCAGGGGTCGGATGAGGATCAAAATTTGATCGTTTCTTCGGCTCTTTGCATACGCATGAGTATGCAGGCAGAATGATGTATGCTAATAGCCGATAAATAATGAAATAAGGAATTTTAATGAAAGCTTTGAGCAAGCGGATCTTTCTTATAGGACCTATGGGTGCGGGAAAAAGCACGCTGGGGAAGGCTCTGGCTTTATTGATGAATAAAGCTTTTTTGGATCTTGACGAGTTGATTGTTAAAAATGCCGGGATGAGCATTCCGGATATTTTTGCCAAGGAAGAGGAAAGGGGCTTTAGAAAACGCGAAACGGAAGCCTTGCGTGAAAGTTTGCACTATGAGGCCGTGATCGCAACCGGCGGCGGGATCGTGGTTACCCCTGAAAATCTTGATATATTGAAGCAAAACGGCGTTGTTATCTATCTGCGTCCCGATGTTGAAACTCAGTTTCAGCGTACTAAAAGGGATGACGGGCGCCCTATGCTGTATGCCGAGGATCGTCGGGCGCGATTGCAGGAAATTTTTGAATATCGCGATCCCCTGTATAAAAGTATTGCCGATCTTTGTGTGGACAGCGGCAAAAATGACGTGCGCAGCTGTGTAGAGCAAATAAAAGCCGCATTGAAAGAGGTTTAATCATGCGTGACATTATCGTAGGTCTTGGAAATCGTTCATACCATATAAACATAGGTACGGCGTTAAATTACGCAGATCTGGCCAAAAGGGGAATGCCCCACGTGCGCGATTTATTGGTGGTATCCAATGAAACCGTAGCGCCCTTGTATTTGGATAAGGTAAAGGGCGCACTTGAGGCGCAGGGCTTTAACGTACGCTCCTGTATTTTGAAGGACGGAGAATGCTATAAAACCGTTGAGTCATGGATGCAGATCGAGACCTGTCTGCTTGAAAACTCCTTCGGACGCGACGGTGCCGTCGTGGCTTTGGGAGGAGGAGTGGTAGGCGATATGGCCGGATTTGCCGCCGCCTGCTATCAGCGCGGGATCCCCGTCATGCAGATCCCGACTACGCTTTTGGCCATGGTAGATTCCTCGGTAGGGGGCAAGACCGCCGTCAATCACCCTTTGGGAAAGAATATGATAGGTGCTTTCCATCAGCCCGTGGCTGTTGCCGCCGACATAGGAGCTTTAAAAACTCTCCCTGATCGTGAGCTTGCCTGCGGCATGGGAGAGGTGGTTAAAACTGCCGTGATCTATGACAATGAGTTCTTTTGCTATCTGGAGGAGCATGCCGAGGACGTATTCAAGCACGACGAGGATGTGCTCTCCCATATAGTACAGCGTTGCTGTGAAGTTAAGGCCGAGGTTGTCGGTAAGGATGAGGAGGAGCACGGACTGCGTGCCATTTTGAATTTCGGTCATACCTTCGGCCATGCGGTGGAGGCCTTTTTAGGCTTCGGAACCTGGTTGCACGGAGAAGGGGTAGGATTGGGCATGGTGATCGCATCAAAATTGGCGGAAAATCGCGGTTATATTTCCAAGGATGACTTTGCGCGCATAGAAAGCCTTATAGTGCGTTGTCGCCTGCCTAAGACCATTCCGGATGCCATGCAGGCTTCCGATTTTATTCGTCTTATGCACCATGACAAAAAGGTCAGAGGCGGAAAAATTCGCTATGTATTGCCCGAGAAAATTGGAAAGGTCGGACTTTATAACGACGTATCCGACGATGAGGTAGCGGCCCTTATAGCTTCGATGAAGGCCGCCTCGTGAAAAAGACGGGACGCATAGTAAACACGCGCCTTAGGATCACGCAGCAACTGCTGAGCCTTTTTAAGGAGCCTGGGGCCTTCGTGATCTTCTCGGGGGATTCCGGTAGCGGCAGAACCGGAGTGCTTGAGGCGTTGATCTCGGAGCTTGAAGCCAAATATCAGGTGATCTTCGTGCCCTGCGGCGGTGACGACACCCCGCAGGATCTGCGTCGCCTTTTTATGACTCAGCTTCTGCCCGAGGCCAAATGGGATCCCACGCTTAACATCGCCGACACCCTGCTTAAAAATCCAATCCCCGGAAGGCGCAAAATACTGGTGATTGCAGATGACGTCGACAGGGCTCAGGCCGGTTTCTTTGAAGAGTTGAAAGCCTTATACTTTCAAACCTTAGGAGGCGGACGTTTTGCTTTTCTGGTAACATCTCATCCGTTGTGGGCCCAGACGGTCAGACGCATGAGTGATGCCAAGCAATTACAGGAGATCCCCATGCCCCCGCTCTCAACCTCCGAGAGCATGGCCGTGGCAGCCTCCTATTTCAAGGCCGCAGGTAAAGAACGCGAATTTGAAGAGATTTCTCAACAGCTTCCGCAGTATTTGGAGGCTTGTAAGGGTAATATAAGCAAAGTTATCAGACAGACGGAGCTTCTTATGGATGATCCTAAACTTGCTCAGAACGGCAGACCGCCTGAGAATGAAGCGCAACTGCGCGAATTTAATAAGAAAAAAGGTCACGGCGGAGCCGGGATCTTTATTACGGTAATATGCTTGGTTATTGCCGCCCTATGTCTCGTTCCCCTGTTCTTGGGAGGATCCCTGTTCGGCGGTGACGATGATGAAAGATCAGCTCAGGGCGGATCCGGGGCACCGGTGATCATTCCCATGAGCTCATCGGGTAATGCTTTAAAGGAAAGTGGCAGTGATCCGCTTGAAAATGCCGGGATCACCCGTGAGGATGTCAAGCGGGCTCAAACTGAAACTAAGGATGATCCCATAGCGGACAATGCCTCGCAGGATCCTTTGGCTCCTCCGCAAAAATCCGATCAGTTTGCCGAGCGTCAGGATCCTAAAGCCGATTTAGGCGATCATGGTAATGCCGACAAGCCTAAACAGGATGACGGCGGCCTGCTCCCCAATTTGGACGACGGTATAGAGGCCAGCACTCCTAAATCCGATACCAAGAATTCCGTAACACTCAAAGGTGAAACTCTTGAAGCCATCGAAAAGAGCGGGGCCGCGTCAGAAAAAGACGCGGGATTACCCCGGCGAAGCCTGGACGGATCTTTAAACAAAAATACTGAAGGTAAAGAAAAGGCCGATGCCGACATCCTAACTCGTGAGGACAATGCCCTGCATGAGGCTGAAATAAAGGCGGAGGACGAGGCCCGGGCAAAGGCTCAGCTTTTGGCCGAGGAAGCGGCAAGAAAGGATGCAGCGGTGGAAAATAATATAGTCCCCGCTAATGCTAAGGGCGATCCCAAGTCAGTCCCTGATCAGGGTGTCGTTTCTGCAAACAATAAACGCAGCACTGCGACAGCGACACCGCGCAGAGAGAGAAGATCGTCCCGCGGCTTTGCTTACTATAACGGAGCAGCTACCGGAAGGGCGGTGCCAGGAGCGGTATCCGAGCTTTGGAGCATGGATCCTAATCACTATGCGTTGCAGGTGATCGCAGGGCGCAATAAGCAGGCGGTGATCAATGCATCTGCAGCGCTTGAAGGGCGTTATTGGATATATGAAACCACCAGGGAGCGTCGCCCTTGGTATGTATTGGTAACGGGGGATTACGCCTCCCCGAATGAGGCTCTGCGTCAGGGACGCCGTCTGCCTGCTTCGTTACGTGCAGGCGGACCCTTTGCCAAAACCTTTGATCGTATTCAAACCGAAATGAGGCTCAGTGCAGCAAATGGACAGCCATAAGAGATTTCAAATAGCCGGCTCGATTTTATCGGCCGATCTGCTCAATCTTGAAAAGGACGTGGGAGAGGCCCTGGAGCAGGGAGTAGATATCATTCATTTTGACGTGATGGACTACCATTTCGTGCCGAACATGACTTTCGGTCCCATGTTTTTAAAACGCATGCATGATCGTTTTCCTAAGGCGGTATTCGACGTACATTTGATGGTGGATCCGGTTACCGAGAAAATAGTGGATGATTATGCGGATGCAGGGGCGGCATGGATCTCCTTCCACCCCGAGGCCTGTATTCATACCGAGCGTATGCTGGCTCATATACGTGAGCGCGGAATAAAAGCCGGTTTGGCCCTAAATCCCGGCACCGGCACGGAGATGTTGCACTATTTGTGGCACGTGCTGGATTTCGTGCTGGTTATGACCGTAAATCCCGGCTACGGCGGACAAAAGCTGTTGGCCTCTTGTCTTGGCAAATGTGCCGAGATCAGGAACATGGCCGTAAAGGACGGGTATGCAGGGATGACGCTCGAGGTTGACGGCGGCGTCAAGGCCTCCAATATAGCCCAAATTGCAAAATACGGAGTCGACGTGTTCGTGGTCGGCTCGGCCTTCTTCGGTGAAAGCAACAAGGGTGAGGCCTTAAAGGCCCTACGTCAGGCGTTGCAGGAACAAATATAATCTCCCATGAAGATCACTAAGCGCCCTCAGGGGATCATCTTTGATTTGGACGGAACCTTGGCCGATACTCTGCCGCAGCTGGCACTGGCGGCTAGGCAGGCCTGTATGGAGGTGGGACTTAGGGCTCCCGATACGGAGCAGGCCAAATCCTATGTCGGAAACGGCGTCACGTTGCTTTTAAGCCGAGCCGCCTGTGGCGGTAAAAGGGTGCGTGAGCATGATGCTCCCTTTGATCTTGAGCATTTGACCCAAGGTGCGGCTTTGTCTGCAGACGTAGAGCAAAGTCACGAGGTCACCCCTGAGGATATAGATCCGTCCTTGTTAAAGAAATTACGTATTGAGTTCAATCGTTTTTATTCGGCGGGCTTACACGAGAATTTCAAGCTTTATCCAGGGGTCAAGGAAGGGCTTTCCTTCTTTAAGCAGCAGGGGATCAAGCTTGCGGTATGTACCAACAAGCCGCAGATGTTTGCTGTGCCGCTTTTAAGGTTCATGGGCATTTACGATTGCTTTGATTTCATTTTGGGCGGCGAGGTTTTAGCCCAGCGCAAGCCCGATCCGGGCCCCGTACTCTATGTATGCGGTCGTCTGGGGCTGTACCCTCAACAATGTGTGATGGTAGGTGACAGTGAAAATGATGTCTTTGCAGGGCAACGTGCGCTAATGCCGAGCGTTTTTTTTACCTACGGTTATTTTACGGGTGATCCTGCTACAATCAGCCCCGATCACGAATTTGATGATTTCAGGGATTTTAAAAACCTGATCTCCGATTTAAGAAATTAAGAGACGAGTACTCATGTCAAAAAAGATTATTTTCAGCGGCATTCAGCCCTCAGGTGAGCTTTCCATAGGAAACTATATAGGTTCACTGCGCAATTGGGTGAAGCTTCAGGAGGAGTATGACTGCGTTTACTGTGTAGTAAATGAGCATGCCATTACCGTAAGACAGGATCCCAAGCAGCTTGAAACCCGTTCCTTGGACGTGCTTGCCATCTTCATGGCCGCAGGCATAGATCCAGAAAAAAGCGTTCTGTTCCTGCAGTCTCATGTACCCGCTCACTGTCAGCTTTCATGGGTATTGAATTGCTACACCCAGTTCGGTGAGCTTTCGCGTATGACCCAGTTTAAGGATAAGTCCGCACGTTACGGTGCAGGCAATGTCACGGCGGGACTTTATGATTATCCCGTACTCATGGCCGCCGACATTTTGTTGTATCAGGCCGATTTAGTACCGGTGGGAGATGATCAAAAGCAGCATATCGAAATTACACGCGACATAGCTGAGCGCTTTAACGGCTTATACGGTCAGACCTTCAAGTTGCCCGAGGGCTTTTTCCCTAAGGCCGGCGGTCGTGTCATGAGTCTGCAGGATCCCTCCAAGAAGATGTCCAAGTCGGATGATAACCCCAACAACGTGATACGTCTTTTGGAGGAGCCCTCATCCGTATTGAAGAAGCTCAAGCGTGCGGTTACCGATTCGGATAATCCGCCCGTAGTAGCCTATGATTGGGATAAGAAGCCCGGTGTTTCCAATCTGCTGGAGCTTATGTCCGCCTCTACCGGCAAGGAGATCCCCGAGCTTGTTGAGCATTTTAAGGGGCAAATGTACGGAACCTTCAAGAGTGAGGTGGGTGAGGCCGTAGTCGCCATGATCGAACCCATTCAGAAGCGTTACAAGGAATTGCGCGCCGATGAAGGCTATCTGAAGGAGATCTTAAAGCACGGTGCCGACAAGGCATCGGAGCGTGCACAAAAGACCTTGGATGATGTATATCGCAAGGTAGGCTTCGTGCTTCTGCACTAAACGCATCACCTTTAGGAGCGCCGCCTCAGGCGGCGTTTCTTTTCGTCGCTTTTTCCTATCTTTGCAACGTTTCAACTGCGGCCTTTACGACGGCCTTTTTCCCGTGACAGGCGATGCCGTAGGTAATGATCTTTGCTACCGGGTAGTCGGCAAAAACACGGCGGTAGTTTTTCTCATCAGCCTGTTTTAAGGCCGAAAGCGCCAGGCTTTCAAGCTCCGTATCCCCACGAGCTTTTTTGAATTCCAAAATTATGCCTATGCTCTTGTTTATCATGAAGGTCACATCGGCAAATCCGTCTCCGGCCTCAGGCTCAGAGCGTAGCTTGGAGTTCGCACCTAGTACCTGAGAGAGCACCCCGACAAAGAAAAGATGATATGCAATTTCAAAACCGGTATTTCTGACACTTATGAAACGGGACAAAAGCAAATTCAAACGATCCTCAACGGGACCTGAGAAGCCCTCTGCCATAAGCTTCGGTAGCTCGGCGGCACAGGCGTGGTAGAGAGTATCGGAGGAGCGGTAAAAATCCGTTACAAGCTCTTTAAAAAGATCCATGATCTCCAGATTCGGGATCTTAAGCTCGTACTCACCGTTATTTACGTATACGGCCGTAAGATAACCCGATGAATAAAGAATGCTGAACAACTGCACTGAGCTGTGTTCTTTTTCAAGATCCGGGTAAACAAGCTGCTCATCGATCCTGATCTTTACGCTTTCACCGTTAAGCAGACTTTGCATTTTTTCAAGGGAGTTGGGATCGGCATGATCCATAAATTCCCGAATGATCTCGTTTGAGCTTGTATTTGCCCAATAGTTAACGGGCTTTGCAGTGGGATCATTTATGAGATCGTAGCAATAATTGGTCACGTCCCAGGGGTTGTAAATGCCAGTACCGCCGAAGCTGTATCCGTCATACCAATTCTTTACGATAGCTTTTTTTAAAGTCAGGGCATAGTACTCAAGCAGTGCATCCACCTCAGCTTGGGTAAAACCGAATACATCGGAGTACATCCTGTCGGAAATGGAATAGACAAGCGCATTATTCATACCGGTAAAAATACTTTCTCTTGAAATGCGATTGCAACCGGTAATGACGCATTTTTCAACAAGTGCTTGATCATCCTTGACGATTTTATACAGCATGCCCCTGACAAGAGGCAGAATTTGCTCATAAAAGCCGCGGCTGTGCGCCTTGTTTACAGGAACATCGTATTCGTCAATAAGGACGATGATTTTTCTTCCGTAAACTTTTTTTAGGATCGCACACAAAAATTCTAGGCTGGAGGTGATGAGATTGTCGGTAAGCTCCTCTGAACCCTCAAGTCCGGTATTTAGGTAACGATCGAAGGAATTTATGTAGTAGCGGTCAAGATCTTTTTGTTTAAGAAAGAGAAAAGAGCTGAAAAGAGTACGAACAAGGCGGGCAAGCTCGGTGCGCATCCCTTCGTATGAGGGCTGCTCAACACCTTTTAGGGAAATAAAAATGACGGGATGTTGTCCCATGTGCCGTTTGCTGAATTCGACATCCTTCGAGATTTCAAGATCGCAGAACAGCGCACTTTGCTTTTCTTCAAAAGCAGGATCGTTTTCGTAGTTCAGACATAAAAAATCATGAAGCATGCTCTGAGTCAGAGTTTTTCCGAATCTGCGCGGGCGGGTAAAGAGAAAGGACTTGATATTCTCATTCATTATCTCCTTAATAAAGGCCGTCTTGTCGACATAGTAGCTGTTACTCTCCCTTAATTCGGAGAAGTTCATAAGTCCGAGCCCGATCTTTTTTTTCATGTTACTGTACGCTGTCATCGTAAAATCATGCCTTTGATTATATCCCACGGGTGTAAACATACGTTAACGAGAACCGGCGTTTGGTTTTAGGAATGTATAAGGGGCGGAATATTAGGCAAAAGTAGGTCTCATGCGATTGTTTATGCTTAAAGTAATGATTGACGGTCGCATAAAAAACGTCAGGTGAGTGAAGGAATTTGTGTGTAGCAATTGTAAATTTTAAAAATCCATTAAAATGGCTTGGGAATAAGGATTAATACCAGCTTTTTGGCAAAATATCCGGCAAACTTTGTTATATGAGCACAAGCAATTTATTTACCGATTAGGATCTGAGTCCGTGTCTCTACATAGACGAAGCTCGCCTCCGTTTGATAACGGTGCGATTTTAAGAGAGCGTAAACAGACGGAATTAAAACGTTAAGGATTTAACAGGCTATGTCATGGTTTAAAAAGCTGGAGCTATTTATACGTATTTTGCGGGGACAGTTGCATATGCGAATCGGCAACGGAGACTGCCCGCAGGGCTTGGGAAGAGGCGTTCTTGCTGTTTTTAAGATCATATTTTTTGGTCACAACAGCTTTGATATAGAAGGCAGGGGAAACCAAATATGTCTAGGCACAGAAAATATCGCGGGCTTTAAGCTCGTGATCAAGGGCGCAAATAACAGGGTTAATTTGTGTTGCCGTTCTCTTATTGACAGCCATGTACGTATCCGAGGTGATCATAACCGTCTTTGTGTGGACGAGGGATCGGTACTTGAAAGATCCTTTATTGCCGTGGAAAAAAATTTTAACCGTATGCTTTTAGGTAAGTATTTATCAATTTTTAAATGTGAACTGAGAGTAAATGGTAACAGATCTTTTATGCAGATTGGCGAAAGTAAATATGGTCTTATTGAATCCAAAATTTTTGTGTCTGGAGGATCGCTGTTGTCAATCGGAAAAAATTCAGGAATGGGGAACGGAGATTTGTATATTGTGGTTAATCAGTCACATACTAAAAAGCATTGGGTTAAGATCGGGGACAATGTACTTTTTGCACGTGGCTGCGTGCTCAGAAACTCAGACGGTCACAGTATATTGAACGGGCAGGAAGAAGTCGTCAATGAGCCTGCCAATATCATCATTGAGGATGATGTATGGCTTATGACCCGATGCATTATTTTGAAGGGGACGAGGCTTAAAAGGGGCACGGGGGTGGCGGCCAATTCTTTGGTCAACAAATCCTTTGACGAGGAGCATATCCTGATTGGGGGAACTCCGGCCCGTATTCTCAAGCGTAACTTTTTTTGGGACCGAAGACCATACCATGTCATGAGGGAAGAACAGGAGCTAAGCGCTAGCAAACGGAGTTAGCTTTTAACTGCTTTTCAAAAGCAGATAGCGCCTGCGGTGATAATGCCGTACATGGCGTGTACACAACACCTAAAACATGCGAAAAAGGCTTTGCCAAGCCTTCTTCGCTACTTTATGTGTCAAACAATTTTAGCTAGATATGCTGAAATTCCAGGGCTTGGCCGTGTACCTCGTCACAAAGACGTCTGTTTCTTACGCACAGCTGACCTGAGACCACGGTGTGAACGACGCTCGTTTTGAAGCTATGCCCTGTAAATGGAGACCATTTGCAGGAGGATGCAATATCGTCTGTGGTAACCGTGTGACCTGCAATAGGATTGATGATAGCCAGATCTGCGTAGAAGCCCTCTGAAATGCGCCCGCGATCCTTTATACGGAAACGCTCTGCGGGATTGGAGGCGGTTACTTTTATTAGGGTTTCCAAGGTCATTTCGCCACGCTTTACCAGATCCATAAGTGCCGGCAGCAGATATTGTACCCCGGTGCAGCCTGAGGCACATTGCATATAATTTCCGCGTTTCTTTTCAATTTCATGCGGTGCATGATCGGTACCCACGGTGGTAAGCACGCCCTCCTCTAGTGCCCTGACAATGCTCAGACGATCAAGCTCGGTCTTGACGGCAGGATTGCATTTTAAAAAGCCTCCCAAGCGTTGATAGTCGCAGTCTGAAAAGAACAGATGGGGCAGTGCCGCTTCACCTGAAATCTGGCGGGTTTTGGCATTTCCGAACATATAGGGGCGCAGCATTTCCACTTCTTCTTTGGTGGAAATGTGCATGATATGCAATCTGGCCCCGGTACCCAGAGCAATGTTTATGGCCTCCTGCGAGGATTTTATGCAGCAGTCGCGATTTCTTATTACCGGATGTACCTCAAAGGGGATCTCGTCACCGTAATCCTTGCGGGCGCGCGCGAGATTTTTTGCAATGATTGCGGAGTCCTCACAATGGGTTGCATACATGACGGGGGAGGCCGTAAAGATTTTGACCAAAGCTTTTTCGTCGTCAACCAGCATATTGCCGGTAGTCGATCCCATGAAGATCTTGATGCCGGCGATGGCATTGGGATCGACGCGTTTTAATTCCTCAATATTGTCGGCCGAGGCTCCCATATAGAAACCGTAGTTGGCGACGCTGTCCTTTTGTGCTTTGGCCAGCTTGTCATTGAGATCGCGGACGGTGAGCGTAGGCGGGACGGTATTGGGCATGTCCAAAAAGGAGGTTACTCCTCCCAATACGGCCGCACGTGATTCTGAATAAATAGAAGCCTTCTGCGGCATACCCGGATCACGAAAATGCACGTGATCATCGATTAGTCCCGGCAGCACCATGAGTCCTGCACAATCTAAAATTTGTGCCTCGGCATCGCTAATGTCGGGATCTATTCTTGCAATTCTAGATCCGTCCGTCAGCAGATCACTTTGTATAATACGATCGGGACATACCAAGGTTGCATTCTTAAGCAGCAGCTTTCCCATTTTTTATAACCTCCGCAATTGTTTTGCACATTGTAGGACAGGACTGAGCTTTCATGGACAAAAGTGATAATTTATTCAAACCGAGATTTACCTTAAAAGACGTACGGATCACAGAGAAAAAAAGAGTTTATAAGGGTTTCTTTGCCATAGACCAATATGTTTTGAGCTATCCGCGTTTTGACGGCGGTGAGCAAAAGCCTCTGCGTCGCGAGATCTTTGAAAGAGATCACGATGCCGTAGCCATACTTCCCTATGATCCGCAAAGCGATGAGGTCTTACTGATAGAGCAGTTCAGACCGGGAGCTTTGAGTGATCCTGATTCCCCGTGGCTTATAGAGGTAGTGGCAGGCATGATCGACGACAAAGAGACTCCTGAGGAGGCCGCCCTGCGCGAGCTTTACGAGGAAGCCGGCTTAAAAATTGAAAAAAAAGATTTGAACAGGATCTGTGCCCAATACCCAAGTCCCGGCGGGGCATCCGAATGTACCACCTTGTATTTGGCCAAGACTTCCTTAGCTCATATTGCCGCACACGGCGGACTGGATCTTGAGAATGAGGATATACGTGTCTTTAAGGTGAAAGCCAAAGATGCCTTTAAGGAGTGTGAGAACGGGCGTATTCACAATGCCGCCGCACTTATTACTCTCATGCATCTGCAGCTGCACCATGAGGAGTACCGCCGCTGATATTTAAGATAATTTGCCCTGCACGAGCACGGAGCTTTTTCAGCTTGGGTGTAGCTTTTTGTTTTCTGTTGTTGCAGATCGTCAATACAAATATTTTTTAACTGAAATTAAAAAATGCCGTCGTTGTCAGATTTTAGATCTTTACCAACGAGTAGAATTACGCTACTTAAAGTATGCGCAAAGCATTGGTAACAACCTAAAATCAGGCAACAGTCATTTTAATCGTATTATGGACAGCGGCGACGTTTTCAACATTACTCCCCAAAGAGAGGACGGCAGATTCTGTGTGCTGCAGATCACCGATACCCATCTGTTCGAGGATGAAAACGGCACCCTGCTCGGGATCAAAACTCGGGACAGCTTTCAGGCCGTGCTCGATGCCGTTAAGGCAGAAGCTAAAAGTGTCGATTTTGTTGTCGTCACCGGAGATATTTCACAGGACTACTCGGCGCAATCTTATATAAGATTTGCCGACATGGTTTCCTGCTTCAGTGTTCCTGTTTTTTTTCTGCCCGGAAATCATGACGACGGTCCTCTTGAATACCGTATGTTCGGAAATTTGGGAGTTTCTACCTCCCGTCATGTGATCTGCGGGAGCTGGCAGTTCATCTTTTTAAATTCCGAGGTGTATGCTCAGGCTCACGGCTGGGTGGAGCGTGATGAGCTGGAGCTGTTGCAAGAGGCCGTGATGCGTTATCCTGACAAAAATACCGTAGCTCTGATCCATCATTTGCCCCTGCTTGTAGGCAGCGCATGGCTCGATACCCAGACATTGCATAATCAGGATGAGTTCAGGGCTTTTTTACGTCATATGCGTACCGTAAAATTGGTATTGTCGGGGCATGTTCATCAGGAAATCGACGAGATGCGTTGCAACATACGTTATCTGGCAACGCCCTCAACCTCCATCCAGTTCATGCCCGGATCTCAGGATTTTGAATTGGACACCAAGGCTCCGGGGTGGAGATATCTCACCTTCAATTCCGACGGAAGCTTTGAAAGCTCGGTCCACAGACTGGGTGACAACCGTTTTTCACCCGATTTTAATGCGCGGGGGTATTGATGCTTGTTGCTTATATTCACGGGTTTTTATCAGGTCCCAATGCACAAAAGGCCCTCATATTAAAACGATTCCTAGCAGAGAATTTTCCGTCAGTAGACTTTGAGGCCGCGGATTTTCCGGATACGCCTGCCGAGGCTATAGCCGCTCTCGATATCTTTGTCAGGGAGAGAATGCACCGGGAGCTCGTATTGGTGGGAAGCTCCATGGGCGGATTCATGTCCACGGTTTTGCAAAGTCGTTACGGCATGAAAACGGTACTTATCAATCCCTGCGTACATCCTCAGGATTATTTTGCCGATCTTCTGGGACCTCAGCATAACGATCACAACGGAAGGGACTTTGTGCTTAAGCCGCATATGATCACAACCCTCAAGGAGCTCGATCAGGAGAGCTTCGGTTTTGATGCCGCCAAAACCATGGTGTTTTTACAGTCAGGCGATGAGGTGTTGGATTATCGCAAGGCTCTTGATTTCTATAAGGGAGCGGATGTTAGGGTGGAGGAGGGCGGCTGTCATGCCTTTAATGACTTTGAAAGAGTCTGCCCGCTAATAGCACGTTTTGCAGGAGCGGATCGTTAAACGCCGAGCCCTCTCCCGTTCCATAAAGAAGATCTCCTCATACTAATCGTTGCCTAAGAATATCGGGCTAAGATCCTCGCCGTCTCTAAATCCTGGTTACGATTTTTACAAATGCTATACTGCAATTGCTTTATTGTAGGCATTCTTAAAAGCTTAAGTAAAAAGGACTGTCGGTTATCGGCATATGCAAACGCACGCAGAAATTTTCGGATCTTCTGCATACGTGCAGAGGAGAAGGAAAATGCGAATTCTTTTGGTTGAGGATGACGTACGCATCGCCGAGGAAACCTGTGAGGCCTTGAAAAAACGCGGTTGCGCCGTTGATGTGCTCAATGACGGCAATGCGGCCCTATATGCTCCGAAGGATACTGATTATGACATCATTTTGTTGGATCTGGGCCTGCCCGGTATCGACGGTCTGACGCTTTTAAGGCGTTGGCGTCAAAGCAAGCTTACCACTCCCGTGATCATAATCACTGCCCGTGACGGTATAGACGATCGTGTCGGAGGGCTTGATGTCGGAGCCGATGATTATCTGGTAAAGCCCTTTGATCTTACCGAGCTTGAGGCGCGTATACGAGCGGTGATGCGTCGTTCGGGAGCTGGAGTTGAAATTAACAATCTTTCCAACGGACTCATATCCTTAGATCCGGTCACGCATGAGGCATCGGTACGTCGTGATGATAATGACGGTGAGGAAAGAGTCGAGCCCGTGCAACTTACGGCGCGCGAGTTCTCATTGCTTGAGGCCCTGTTGACCCGTCCCGGAGCGGTGCTGTCACGTGAGGCGCTTGAAGATAAGCTGTACGGCTACGGTGATGAGGTTGAATCCAATGCCGTTGAATTCATCATCTATAACCTCAGAAAGAAACTGGGCGCCAAGGCCATTAAAAACGTCAGAGGTGTAGGGTGGAAGGTCGCAAAGGAAGGCTGATACGTTCGCTGCGCCTTAGGCTTTGCATTTTTATTTCGGTCATAGGTGTGGTGTTTGCGGGGATCTTCTGTACACGCTCTTATTACGAGGGCTTGGACGAGATCGAGGCCTACGTAGATGAGGAGCTTTCGCAAATTGCCTCGGTGGTGATTGACTACAGTCTGCTCATACCCGATCGTCATGAGGATCCTTTTTTAAGAGACAGACTGCTCAATCCCAACTACCTGACCAGACGAGGAATGCGCGGAGCGCAAGCTATGGGACCCGTGCCCTCGTTAGGAGATCTCTTTTTCAGGCATCAGGAGATCATCATCGCTCCTATTTATTCAAAGCCCGGGGAGCCTATTTTTTTGCCGCTTGGCGTTGATGACGGCTTTTATACCGTCATGATCGCCGACAAACGCGTACGTGCGTATGTAGCAACCAACCGTAGCGGCGTTCGCTTCGTGGTGGCACGCCCCATGGCCTTGGTGGAATCTTTGGCGCGGCGGGCTCTTTTAAGCGAGCTCATGGAGTTTTTATTCCTCATTGTCGTCTTCATTCCTGTGGCGGTGGTGCTCATTTCCTTGATGTTTACCCCGGTCAGAAGATTGGCCCGTTCCATATACAGCCGCCAAAAAAGCGACTTAAGTCCGATCACGGCTGGTGTGCCCTCAGAGCTTGATCCCTTGATCAATGCCTTAAACCGCCTGTTTCGTTTAACGCACGAGAGTATGCAAAACGAACGTCGTTTCATTGCCGATGCCGCCCATGAAATGCGTACTCCGCTTACGGCTCTGTCTCTTAAGGTACAGAATTTCGACGAGAAGGGACTTTCAGCCGAGCAGGCCGTGAAGTTGCATGGGATCAGGGAGGCCATACGCAACCAGCAGCAACTCACCAATTCACTGCTTACCCTTGCCCGCTCGCGTTGTAATGGCGGAGATCTTAAGTACGAGGAAATAGACGTCAAGGAGCTTTTTATAGATCTCATTGATGCTCTAGGAGATCTTGCTGATGATAAAAATATAGATTTCGGGGTTGTGAATATAGAGGTAAGTCATGTGCTCTCGGTACGCCCGCAATTAAAAACAATATTGACCAATCTGTGCTCAAATGCCATTAAATATACCCCTGCGGGCGGAACCGTGGATTTATGCTGCGTGAAGGTCAAAGGCGGTTGTGAGATCACGGTTTGTGATACGGGCCCAGGGATCCCTAAAAACGAGCTGAAAAAAGTATTTGAGCCCTTTTATCGCGTGGGCGGGGATACCTCGCGTATACAGGGTACGGGCTTGGGCTTAGCCATAGTTAAATCCGCCTGCGATGAGATCGGTGCTCAATGTGAGTTTTCAAATATAAAACCACACGGGCTTAAGGCCTGTATATGCATAGCAGACAGAAAAATATAGCTTCAAATGCGGGGACTGCACCCGGAACGCTGTCCGGGCTGTTTTTATATTGCATGTCGGCAAGCATGCATTTGCTACAATATGCTTCATGGAAAAGAATACTAGTGCAGGATCCGTATACGACGGATCATCGATTGAGGTCTTAAAAGGCCTGGAGCCGGTGCGTCTGCGCCCCGGCATGTATACCGATACTCAAAACCCCAACCATCTCGGCATGGAGGTTGTTGATAACAGCGTCGATGAGGCTGTGGCCGGATTTGCCAACCACATAGAAGTAACGCTGTACGCAGACGGTTCGCTCGAGGTTAGTGACAACGGTCGCGGTATGCCCGTTGAAATTCATCCAGTGGAGGGGGTACCCGCCATCGAGCTTATTCTTTCAAGACTGCATGCAGGCGGTAAATTCAACGATAAAAATTATAAATTCTCAGGCGGTCTGCACGGTGTTGGCGTAAGTGTAGTCAACGCACTATCCGATCAAATGATAGTCACCGTCAAGCGTGACGGGAAGGTTTATGAAATAGCCTATGCACACGGCGAAAAAACCGCAGATCTTAAGGTGGTCGGTACCTGTGCCAAATCCCAAAGCGGTACTACGGTGCATTTTTGGCCAGAGGCCAAGTATTTTGACAGTAAGGATTTCGACATCAAGGCATTAAAGCATTTGCTACGTGCCAAGGCCGTGCTTTGTCCCAATCTTTCGGTTACCTTCAACAACGAAAACGATCAAAGCTCCGAAAGCTGGGCCTATTCCGGACCGCTTAAGGATTATCTGACTGCGTGGAACGGCGAAGTTATTACGATCCCGCAGGAGCCCTTTGCCGATCATGTCAAGCAGGACGATTGGAGCTTTGAATGGGCCGTATGCTGGAATGTCGAGGGAACACAAAGGCTGAACGAGTCCTTCGTAAATCTCATTCCCACCGTTGAAGGCGGTACCCATGTCAACGGCTTTCGTTCCGGACTCACCTTGGCCGTACGCGAGTTTTGCGAATTACATAACCTGTTGCCGCGCGGTCTTAAGATCACTCCTGATGACGTATGGCAGCATTGTTCCTTCGTGATCTCTCTTATGATGCGAGATCCCCAGTTTGCAGGCCAAACTAAAGAAAAGCTTTCCTCAAGACAGGTGGCTTCAATGCTGGAGGCCGTGATCCGTGATCGCTTTGCCATCTATCTGTCATCGAACGTGGACAGCGGAAAGAGCATAGCCGGGCTCATCATTGATGCAGCTCGCGTACGGGAGCAGTCGGCAGCGCAGGTTACGCGTAAGAAAATATCACGCGGTCCCAAGCTTCCCGGTAAGCTTGTGGACTGTACCTCAACCGATCCTTCTCGCGGTGAGCTTTTCATCGTGGAGGGTAACTCCGCAGGGGGCAATGCGCGACAGGGGCGCGATTCATCCTTTCAGGCGATCCTGCCCTTGCGCGGTAAGATCCTAAATACCTGGGAGGTTTCGGGATCAACCGCTTTAAGCTCCGAGGAGATACGTGCCATTTCCGTGTCCATAGGACTTGAGCCCGACAGCGGAAGTCTTGACGGGTTACGTTATTCCAAGATCTGTATCCTTGCCGATGCCGACTCGGACGGATTGCATATAGGTACTCTCCTGTGCGCTCTTTTCGTCAAGCATTTTCCGCGTCTTGTTCGTGAGGGACATGTGTATGTAGCCTGTCCTCCTTTGTATCGCATCAAATACGGTACGAAGCTGAAGGAATATGCCATGGATGATGATGATCTTGAGGCCAAGCGTCGCCTTTATGCCCGTAAGGGAATAAATCCGGAAAAGCTTGAGGTAAGCCGCTTTAAGGGCTTGGGCGAGATGAAATGGCAGGAATTGCGCGAGACGACCTTAAATCCAGATTCCCGCAAGCTAATACAGCTGACCTTAGATGCCGAATCCTCGGATGAGACCATAGGCCTTATGGATATGCTGCTGTCGAAGAAAAGGGCGGCGGATCGCAGGGCTTGGCTTGAGGAGAACGGAAATCAGGCAGAGTATTTGGACTGATTTTTAGAATCTCAGCTCATCGGGAATGGGCAGATCGTTTTGCAGATCGCGCGGTTTGACGCGGCTTTTACCTTCCTTGAAGGCCTTCATGCCCATAACCCAAGCTAAAACCTGCGCTACGGCTTTAAACAGCCCGCGCGGGATCTCGTGATCAAGCTCGGTAGTGTAGTACAGAGAACGGGCCAAGGGTGGCAAAGGGATCACCGGCACGTCGGTTTCGCGGGCAATATGCTTTATGATCTCAGCAATATCGTCAACTCCCTTGGCCGTAACCACCGGTGCCAATTTACCCTCCGGCTCGTATTTTATAGCTACGGCATAATGCGTAGGGTTGGTTACCACTACATCTGCCTTGGGCACGTTCTCCATCATGCGTCGTGATGCCATCTGATATTGCTTTTGACGTATTTTGTTCTTAAGCTGAGGGTTTCCCTCCTGCTCCTTAAACTCATCCTTAATTTCCTGTTTGGTCATACGCAACTGACGGATGTAATTCCATTTTTGGAAGGGAATGTCGATCATGACAATTGGGATCATGGAACATACTATGATGAGCATGTAGTGGAACAAAAGAGAGATGGCCGTGCGTATGCCCTCCATAGGATTTATATAGGAGAGCTTCATAATGGAGCTTGCGGCTCCTGAGAGCACGAAATAACAGAAGGCGCCGATAAAGGCTACCTTGGCTATACCTTTTACAAGCTCAATCAATGAATTAAGCGAGACTATACGTTTTATTCCCGAAAGAGGATTGAGCTTTGAGAATTTAGGGGTAGCCCCTTGGGCGGAAAAATTAAAGCCGCCTATGAGGGTGTTCCCGATGAGTGCACAGACGGTAACTATGAGCGCCAGGGCTATGACCGGAACGGCAATGACTCCCAGATCCTGCTTGAAAATGCGTCCCATTTCATCGGGAGTGAAAAGCTGATCGCGGGTAAGCTGAAAGCTGTTGATCATAATGCTTCTCATGCCCGAGCCCAGCAGTGAGGATACTCCCCAAAGGGAGAGCACGCCTGAAAGCAACACAAACAGCGTACCGGCCTCGCGTGAGCGCGGCAGCTGTCCGCGTTTTCGTGCGTCGGAGAGTTTTTTCTCTGTCGGTTGTTCTGTTTTCTCGCCGTCGTCAGCCATATGCTTTGATCAGATCCTCTTACAATCTGCTCTTAAGATATGCCGCAGCCTCAGGACCTGCATATTTTTCAAGGTGTACGGCCAGCTCTTTAAAAAATTCCGCATCGAAGCCCTGTTCCTCGGCTCTTTGCAACAAAAGATCAAGTAGCGGTCCCTCGTTTCCTTTTATGCACAAGGATGTTACGGCGGCTATGACGGACAGCTCCGCATTTTTTGTGCAAAGAGCATGAGATAGTATTGCCGAATAATTTTGCGCAAAGGAAGGAGAGTAAGCATTAAGAGCGCTCTCCTGCACGTATGTCTGTAAGGAAGCCGTACATTTTTTATCGAATGCCTGACTGTCACTCGTAGCGTATACATCCTGCTTGCCGCGCACCCTGCGTTCGGTGGCGACCGTGTCCAAAACCTCATAGGCGGTGAGCACTTGCGTCATGTCGGAGCATACTGAGGCCGCCTGTAACACGGAGCCTACCTGCCCAATGCTCATGTTTTGGTCCAACGCATTGCTTATGATCCCGCGTAGATCGTTAAAGTTTCCTTTACATACGCTTGCGGCTATATCGCCTGCATGCAAGGCTTTTTCCTGATCATGGCTTAAAGCATAAGTCGGGGATGTCAGCATAATGCCGGTACATATGGTCAGTATTGCGGTCTTTAAATTTTTCATTTTGCATTTCCTACGCTAAACACAGATCTGAAATCAAAAAAGGAATACCGTTTTCCATGACGTTCATATATCAAAATAAATGCGTACTCAGGCAAGCTCTCTCAAAGAGACGGAATAGCATTGTTCATATGGTATTTTTGCAACGTTTCCTTGATAAATCCGTCTTTAATCATAGTGTTAAGCGCATCCTGCATGGCATACCCCAAGGCATGATCTCCGGCCTTGAAAAAGGCTACTCCGATTTTTACCTGCAGAAGCGGCTCGTCAATAAATACGAGATCACGTCTTTCTCGTGCAAGTGCTGCAAGTATGGCCTCATGAGCTGCCACGGCATCGCAGCCGTTTTGTAAAAAGGCGCTGAAGGCTTCTTCCGTAGAGGAAAAGGACAGTAGCTCTTTGAGGTGCGGCGTAGGCTTGGAAACTTCGTTTTCCATATTTGAGAAAAATAAATCGGGCTTAGTGGTATTTTGTACGCACAGCGTTTTACCGTTTAGATCGGACAAATTTTTTATGTTCCCGTCTTTCTTTACCATGATCTTTTGATCGCTCAAAATATACGGTCCGACCCAAAAATAGTCCTGCATGCGGCCGTCCATGGAAAAACAATTCATAATTGCATCAACACTTCCGTCTGCCAAAAGCTTTTTCTTGTCCGCCCAATTGATAAGCTTGAAATCAAAAGTGTACCCCATGCGACGACAGGCTTCGGCCGCTACATCGTAGTCAAAGCCGGTTAATTGACCGTCGGGTCCGAAATATAAAAACGGCGGATAAATCTCGGCTCCGAACAGGATAAGCTCTTTTTCCTGATCACGGCCGGTTTTTTTGGCGTCGGTTTCGTCCGAGCAGGCACTGAGATTTAGTATTACCGAAGCGCATAAAAGAACAAGGGTAACAATTTTGTTTAAGGAAGCGTATGCACGTGAAATATTCTTAAAAATCATGACAATACGTAAGAAAAAACTTTGATAACGGCGTTAGTTTTTATCTCCGGCATCTGCATTGAATGTTAGCGAGCCAGGAGTAGGTCTGATATATAGTATGTGTACATATTAGCATTTGTACTTAGTTAATTTGCGTTTTTGAAAAAGCTACAGCTATGATGCGATATGATGGTTTTGTGGCTTTAAAATTTCAATTCCAGTTCCTGCGTATGCGATACAGAGCCGAAGGCCGCAAAACGCTAAAAATTTACGCTTTCGATAAATTTGCGTATTGATCTTTCGGATGCGCACTATTTTCTTTAATATATACGATAGTTTCTGACGCAATCGTATATGCGAGGCCATTCCTCCGACCAACGCCCTACGCAGTAGGGCCCAAACGAATCAGACAGAACTTCATTAAACCGACAGCTTTGCTGTCGCAAAAGCTAGCAGTACAGATCGTGTTGTTTATAAAGACCTCCTTTTCTTGATACTTAATTAAGTTATTGGAGTATAAATGTCTGATTTAAAGTATGTCGCGATCTGACCAAGCGCATTTTATCGGGAGGGATGTTTTGTCATTATCGTTTCTGTATCCTTTGCTCCTACAGAAAATGTCGTAAGCTTCAGCACGAGATCCTTTCCGCCATCAACCATTTTGAACAGGATCCCGCCTGTCGATTCTCTTATTTGTTTCTGACTCTTACCGTTCCTAATTGCGCTATGGCCGATCTCAGAGAGGTAGCCTCGAGGATGAGCTACGCATTCTCAAAAATGACAAAGGTCAAAATTTGGAGGCTTGCCGTCAAGGGCTATGTGAGATCAATCGAATTTATAGGAGATCATACCGAGAACGGGATGGCGCATCCGCATTTTCACGTGCTTTTGGCAGTGGACAGCAGTTATTTTCACTCCGCCGAGTATATTTCTTTTGAGCAGTGGCGCGCGCTCTGGTCAAATGCTTACGGAGTTGACAATCTCATAGTCCGAATTGAAAAAATAAGAACTAAGTACCTTCCCAACG
>PPYF01544794.1_pt1 | contig 24720 bp, 21 predicted proteins | sample 1559871 | NCBI WGS metagenome assembly PPYF01 (sample SAMN08240021, study PRJNA423297) | Human gut metagenome, whole genome shotgun sequencing project. | reverse complement strand
GTCGGTTACCGCAATTACATCCGCCCGTGATTTTCCGATATTCTTTTCTTCAAAAATACGTACTTTTCCGTAAATCGTTTCAAGATACAGAAAAAGCGGCTCCCTGATTTCGACGTCCAGCATGGAGCTTCCTCACTCCATTTCGATCTTTCTATCTTTATAATAATAAATACTGTCATGTTCTCCGATTTCCCGGAGAATGCGGCAAGGATTTCCAACTGCAACGACATTGGCCGGAATCTCTTTGGTAACAACACTGCCAGCACCGATCACGGAATTATCCCCGATTTGGACTCCTGGTAAAATAATCGCGCCTGCTCCGATCCAAACATTATTCCCGATCTTTACCGGAATATTAAATTGCGCAGCCTTGCGGCGTAATTCCGGTTTGATCGGATGGCCTGCCGTCGCGACTGTAACGTTCGGGCCAAACATAACGTAATCTCCAATGTAAATATTGGTGTCATCTACGAGCGTAAGATTAAAATTAGCATATACATGATTCCCGAAATGCGTATTTTTACCCCAACTCGTATGAAGCGGCGGCTCGATATAGCAGTCCTCCCCTACCGCTCCCAGCAGATCTTTCAAGAGCCGGGTGCGCTTCGCATGTTCGGATGGGCGCGTTTGGTTAAAATCATATAATTTCTCAAGACATTTCTCTTGTTCCGCCATTAATTCCGGTTCTACGCAAATATAAATTTCGCCGCCTGCCATTTTTTCTTTCAACGTCATAAAAGTTTCCTCTGTTCCGTTAAATTCGATTGTATGTTCCATTTGCTCAAGGCCTCGGAATTTCACCGACATTTTCCAGTACAAGTCTGGGACGATACGGGTATTGCTGCATCGTTTCGTGCGACGTTACCCCTGTCAATACGAGTACGGTGTCAAGTCCGCTCTCAATTCCGGCAATGATATCAGTATCCATCCTGTCCCCAATGATTGCCGCATCCTGAGAATGTACGCCGAGCATTTTCAGGCCAGTGCGCATCATCAGCGGATTTGGCTTGCCTACATAATAAGCAGATTTCCCAGTTGCCATTTCGATCGGAGAAATCAGTGCCCTACATGCCGGTACGATGCCGTTTTCCAGAGGCGCCGTAATATCGGTGTTGGTACCGATCAGCTTTGCACCGTTAAACACGTGATGTACCGCGCGGCAAATGCTGTCATAATTATAATTATTGGTCTCCCCCACGATTACATAATCCGGATCGACTGTGTTGATCGTAATGCCCGCGTCATGCAGCGCATTAAACAATCCCGGTTCCCCAATTACAAACGCACTGCAGCCCGGGTTCTGTGAGCTGATAAATTTTGCCGTGGCAAGCGCGCTTGTGTAAAAATGACTTTCATCGACATCGAGTCCCATCCGCCGCAGTTTCATTTGCAAATCCTTCGGTGAATATCCGCTGCCGTTCGTTAGAAATAAAAACTTTTTTTCTTCTTTATAGAGCCATTCCACAAATTCTTTGACACCCGGAAGAAGACGGTTGCCGTGATAAATCACGCCGTCCATATCGCAAATAAATCCTTGTTTCTCTCTTAAAATATCTATCGTAATTCACTCCTCGCCGGTCAGCATTTTAAGCCGTACTCACTATAAAAAAAATCGCCTGAAAATGCAATCTATTTTTTATCAAAAGCGTGTAAACTTTTGTAGAATTACAGCATTTTTGCTTAAAACATTGGTTTTATCAGCAAGGGCGTAAAGAATCTGGATCGTATATTGTAGTTACGCGGTCTATACAATATACATAATTCGGATCGTATAAACCTGCCTGCTTTACAAGCTCTAGAAGACATTCATTTGTCCATTTTTCATATTGACTCCATGTTTTGGGGCGTTTCAGATACCGACAGTCAAACTTTTCAACACGTGCAAAGCGAAATCCGTATTTATTGGGACTTTTCTTTGGAAACAGACTATCTCCCAAAGTTTTGACTTCCAGATCGATATAAATAAAAATTTCGGGATTGATCGCCTTCCCTTCTGCATCCTGTGCCGTAAACACACGGCTGATCGGTTTATATAATTTGTCTGCGAGCTTCGAAACCATTCTTGCATAGGCCAGACCGTCATAATCTCCGATAACGGTTTTTGTATCTTTATATTTCAGACAACGTTTATCTATGGAACCAACAAACGGGATTTCACTCTGTTCTGCTCCCCGTTTTGCATATCCGCCGTCATTTACATCCGGATCATACAGCACATACACACGGTTTTCATAATAATAAATATACGGGATAAGGTCATATAGCTTAAAATTAAGATCTTCCATAAACGGAACAGGAGGAAATAAGACAGGCAGCGCATAGAGGATACAGAGTAGCCATGCCAAAAACGCCACTGTTCCTTTTTGTTTTTGTATTTTAGAATTCATTCTCTTTCCCCTTGTATCATATATTTACGGACAGTCAAAATATTGACGTTTTAATTCATTATATCCACAGTCTCCAAAAAGAACCACCTTATATCTCTCTCCCGCTGTCAGGTTTACACGAAGTACGAGTGTGCGGTCAGATTTATCACGATTGACATAACTCCAAGCCAAAGAGGGCGTATTGGAATAGATACACATCATTCATTGGTATCGTATCAGTAACAGCAATACAAAAAGCAACAATGAGTAAAAAGCAAACTATTTTTTTCGTCATCGACCATACGTCCTCTCTCGTTTTATCCCGTCATAGCCTATTTTGTTTATGGTGTGTCTATTTTTAGAATAGCTCATATAAAAATATCTGTCAATCAACAAAAATAAAGCGCATACTGCCGATTCGGCACAGTATGCGCTTCGTTTATTATGCATAAAATTATGTCAGTTCCGCTTTTCCGGTATACAAACTATAATATCGTCCCTTTTGTGAAAGCAGCTCTTCATGATCTCCGCGCTCAATAATTTTCCCCCGTTCAAGTACCATAATCGCATTGGAATTTCGCACGGTAGAAAGACGGTGCGCAATTACAAAAGTCGTTCGCCCCAGCATCAATTTATCCATACCGTCTTCGATCAAATGCTCCGTACGTGTATCGATAGAAGAAGTCGCTTCATCAAGAATGATCACCGGAGGATCCGCAACAGCAGCCCTGGCAATCGAAAGCAGCTGGCGCTGCCCCTGGGACAAGTTCGTGCCATCCGCAGAAAGCACCGTATCATATCCATCAGGAAGACGCTTGATAAATGAATGCGCATTTGCAATCCGCGCAGCACGCATAATTTCCTCGTCGGTCGCATTCAACTTCCCGTAACGGATATTGTCGCGGATCGTACCGCGGAACAGATGAACATCCTGCAATACAATCCCGAGCGTACGGCGTAGGTCATCTTTCCTGATCTTCCGCACATCGATTCCATCATACGTAATCGTACCCTCCCGGATTTCGTAAAATCTGTTGATCAAATTTGTGATCGTCGTTTTACCTGCGCCCGTAGAGCCGACAAAAGCAATCTTCTGCCCCGGTTTTGCATACAGAGAAACATCATCGAGTACAACATGGCCCGGCACATAGGAAAACACAACATTGGTAAAACGTACATCTCCATGCAGTTCCACGAGGCGGTCTCCGTTTTCTTCCGGCACCTTCCAGGCTAGGAATCTGCCGTTTTCCGTTTCGAAGGTAGATGCAAAGTCTTCAAACGGGTCACCCTCTACCTCAAACAGTGTTCCATCCTCTGTTTTCTCTGCAAGAACAAGCACCGTTTTGCCATCGTCCGTTTCCACCTCTTCATCGAGGACTTCAAAGATCCGTTCGGCGCCGGCCAGAGCGGAAAGCAGCATATTCATCTGGTTCGAAATCTGCGTAATCGGCTGTGCGAATTGTCTCGTATATTGCAGGAACGCCGCCACGTCACCAATTGTTGTTGCAGCAAAAATCCCCCAGCCCATCGGATTTACAATCATCACGGCACCGATAGTAGCTGTCAATGCATAATGAAGATAGGAAAGATTCCCCATTACAGGCATAATCATGTTTGCAAAAGTCTGCGCACTTACGGCCGCCTCCTTCAGCTGGTTATTCCTTTTCATAAATTCTTCATTTGCAGCATCTTCATGGTTAAAAACTTTTACGACCTTCTGGCCCTGCATCATCTCTTCGATATATCCGTCCAAGTCTCCCAGCGCAGCCTGCTGTCCTCTGAAATATTTTGCGCTCTTACCGCCGATCTTTTTAATGACAAGCAACATCACAACCAATATCAGCACCACAAATATTGTAAGAAACGGGCTCAGAACCAGCATCATTACAAATGTCCCGACTACGGAAATCAGTGACGTGATCGTTTGGGATAAGCTCTGCTCCAGCGACATAGCCACATTATCCATGTCGTTCGTAAAACGGCTCATGACTTCTCCGTGCGGATGTTGATCAAAATAGCTGACTGGCAGATCCTGCAGGTGCTCAAACAATTCCTTCCGCATTTTATTTGCCGTTTTTTGTGCAACAGATACCATCACGCGACTCGATACATAGGTACCAACAGCGCCTATCAGATAAATGGCACCCATCACGGCAAGATTTTTACCCAGATCCATGATCACGAGATTACGCGCATCTATGCTGGCAAGGCCGCTGTCAATATATGCTTTCAAATTGCTAGTAAGATTATTAATCAGAGGTTTCAACAGGTAAGATGCCGCAACCCCCGCAAGTGCACTTAAAATAATCATCACAAATGCAACAGTTAGAAGCGGTACGTTTCCAGACAAATAAGAAAACATCCTAAGAAGCGTCTTTTTGGTATTTTTCGGTTTCCGGAAGCCGTGTCTACCAGGACCACCGCCAGGACCGCCTGTATTTTTCTTCGTTTGCGTACTCATTCGGAAATCACTCCTTCCTGCTGCGACAGATAAACATCCCGGTAAATTTCATTCGTCTTCATCAATTCTTCATGGGTTCCCACAGCGCCGATTTTACCGTCATCCAGTACGACAATTCGATCTGCGTGGGAGATCGAGTTAATTCGCTGTGCAATAATAAGAGTTGTAATTCCATTGAGTTTTTCCGTAAAAGCCTGACGGATCTTCGCATCTGTCGCAGTATCTACCGCACTCGTGGAATCATCCAGTATAATGATCTTTGGATGTTTTAAAAGTGCACGGGCAATACAAAGACGCTGCTTCTGTCCACCGGAAAGATTGGCCCCTCCCTGACTCAAATCCGTATCGAGTCCCTGCGGCATTTTACTGACAAAATCCCATGCCTGTGCGTGCATACAAGCCTCCTTGATTTCTTCGTCATTCGCGTCCGGATTGCCCCACTTCATGTTGTCCCGCACGGTGCCGGAGAACAGCGTATTCTTCTGGAGCACCATGGCAACTGCGTCGTGGAGTGGTTCAAGCGCATAATTCCTAACGTCATTCCCGCCAACCAGAATCTTGCCAGCCGTAACATCGTAAAGACGTGGAATCAACTGTACAAGCGTTGTCTTCGCAGAACCAGTCGCACCGATAATACCGATCGTTTCACCAGACTTGATATGTAGATTAATCCCGCTAAGCGTATCCTCACCGGAACCCGTCCGATAGCGGAACGACACATTTTCAAAATCGATAGAGCCATCTGGAACTTCAGTAATCGCATGTTCCGGATCCGTAATATCGATTTTTGTATCCAGAACTTCTAGCACGCGCTGTCCGGATGCCCTAGCCCGCGTAAATTGCAGGAACAGCATAGAGAGCATCATCAGCGACATCAGAATTTGCGTCACGTAAGAAATAAGACTGAGCAGATCCCCTGCCTGTAAACCTGTCTCCGCATAAACGGTTCCATTTAGATTTGCAAGACCCGTGTCCACTACGATCCTTCCGCCAAAAAAGAGAATCGCAATAATACAGCAATAAACGATCAGCTGCATAATCGGCATATTTAAAATGACAAGCTTTACGGCGTGAATTCCCGTTGTCGTCAGATCATCATTTGATTTTTTGAATTTTTTCTTCTCGTAATCGCCGCGCACAAAAGATTTAACAACGCGAATATTTGTAAGATTTTCTTGAACCGAGGTGTTTAAATCGTCAATTTTATCCTGAAATGCCATAAAACGAGGATGTGCCTTTTTCATAATAATTACGATAGCAATCGTCAAAAGCGGAATTGCAACTAAAAACACACAGGCAAGCTCTGCGTGAATAGAAAGCGACATGAACAGCGCAAGCAGAAACATAAATGGTGCGCGGACCAGCATCCGCAGGCACATCATGCCCGTCTGCTGCAAATTGTTCACATCTGTCGTAAGACGTGTGATCAGCGATGGAATACTGAAATAATCTATATTTGCAAATGAAAATTTCTGTATTTTTACAAAAAGATCTTCTCGTAGTTCGGCACCTGCGCCCTGCGAAGCGATTGCAGCAAGACGGCTGCTGTATGCTCCGCAAAACATCGCAAGCAGAGATACAACGACCATCAGTCCGCCAATTTTCAGAACATAATAAATATCAGCAGAATTAAATTCCGCCGCCCGCGATACATCAACCCGGTTGAGGATCTTAGCCATCAGCCAGGGCATCGCAACATCGCCAAGCACTTCTAACACCATAAGCACCGGACACAGAATGGCAGGCAGTTTGTAGTTTTTAAAGTAAGCCGCCAGTCTCTTAATCATAAATTTCTTTCCCTTCCTTCCATTTTGTCAATATTGTTCTGGACTCTGTCCAGATACGCGAACAATTCCGCCGTTTCTTCCGCGGTAAATCCGTCAAGCATCCGACGGTCGATCGCCATTGTTTTATCAAAGGTATCATCATGGATTCGGAGGCCTTTCTCCGTAAGTTTAATTTTATTGATCCGGAAATCAGAGGCGTCCGAAATTTTCTCAATCAGGCCGGCCTTCTGAAGCCGTTTGATAGACGCTGACATTGCAGCCGGAGATGTATTCATTTCATCTGCCAGCTCCTTCTGCGTCGCACCGTTGCGATAGTGAATCATTCCTAAAATGCGTGGGTGCGTATAATATAATCCATATTCCGAGAGCATATCTGTTACCACATGCATTCTTCCGTGCGATATATTTCTCATCTTCCATTGTAAAATCGCGCCATTGTTTCCTTTCAGCACAGGCGGCATTTTACAATCTTCTTTCCGATTCAAATCTAACAGCTCCTTTCTTATTATGCGTTTCACGCAGACAAGTTAATCGATTAACTTTCAACTGGCATATCTTAATACAGATTTTCCTTATTGTCAATCGATTTATTATTATTTCTAAGATACGAGAATAACGATTCCTGATATTTTTACTACAAATAGTAACAGAAGCACGTACAAATTCCGCAAAATCAGCAGGATCATGCAGTAAATAGCAGCTGCCATTTCAAGGAAACTGTAAATAAATCGGTCCGCAGCGTTTCATATTATTTCTGTTTTCCGGGAACGGTTCTCTATCCGCTCTCATAATATAATAGTGAATTGCTATTTTAAAGAGGCAGAGAGAATGGACGCACAGAAGACATACAGATTTTCTATCATCGGAGGAGACATGAGAAATGTAAAATTATCAGAACTCCTTGCGAAGGACGGACACGAAATTCACACGTTTGCTCTGGACAATACGGGTAAAATCTCACAGCGCTGTTCCGATCTGAGCGAAACTTTTGCACTTTCCGACATCGCCGTAGGGCCAATGCCTTTTACCTCCGGAGACGGAATGTATCTGAACGCTCCGTTCCATCCGGAGAAAATCGAAATTACAAAGATTGCGGATAAAATCCGGGAAACTGATTTCAGAGGTCTGCTGATCGGAGGCCGCATTCCCAATGCACTGAACAACAACGGAGTTTCCACCGCAGATCTTCTTCAGCGTGATGATCTCGCCGTATTAAATTCAATTCCCACTGCGGAAGGCGCATTGCAAATCGCCATGGAGGAACTCCCCTACACGGTTCACGGCATCCGAACCATTGTATGCGGTATGGGGCGCGTAGGCTCCACGCTCGCGCGCCTGATGCAAAGAGTTGGTGCCGATGTTACAATAGCGGCAAGAAATAGCCGTGATTTTGCGATCTGCGAAGCGGAAGGGTTAAAATATTGCACATATTCCCAACTGCGCAAAATTTTACCTGATACGCTGCTCGTATACAATACCGTTCCGGCGTTGATTTTCAGTCGTGATCTTTTGGATTGTATGAATCAGGAGGCGCTGCTCATCGACCTTGCTTCCATGCCAGGTGGCACCGACTTTGAGTACGCAGCCACGCGTCGGATTCGCACCATCCACGCGCTTTCCCTCCCTGGCAAAGTAGCACCTGCCGGTGCCGCGCAAATCATACAAAAGGTAATATATAATATACTTCACGAGAAAAACATGTAAATATTTAATAAGGGGTTGGTAAAATGTTCGAGTGCTTCGATGGTCTGCGAGTCGGGCTGGCTGTGACCGGCTCTTTTTGCACCCATAGAAATATCGCCGCCGTCGCTGACAATCTTGTGAAGCGCGGCGCTATTGTTTATCCGATTTTATCATATTCCTCTTCCGAAACATCTACGCGATTTATGACAAGAGAGGAATTATACGACACTCTGGTACGGATTACCGGCCACGAGCCAATCTGTACCATTAAAGAAGCGGAGCCGATCGGCCCCAAGAAGCTGCTTGATGTCGTTGCTGTCGTGCCGTGCACCGGCAACACGATTTCAAAACTTGCAAATGCAATCACCGATACACCGGTTCTCATGGCATGCAAATCACATTTGCGCAACAACCGTCCCGTGGTGATCGCCGTCTCCACAAATGACGGTCTGGCGGCCAATGCCAAAAACATCGGAACTTTGCTCGGTATGAAAAATTATTACTTCGTCCCCTTCCGCCAGGATGACAGTGTAAAAAAACCTTTTTCTCTTATGGCGGACTTCTCCCTTGTAAATGAAACGATCGCACTGGCGCTCGAGGGAAAACAGATACAGCCTATTTTGCTATAATTCTTATTTCATACGCAAACTCTTCCGGGAGGCCGCTGAACCGAAGTTCAACAACTCCCGGACATTTTTTGTTTGGCGCAATCGATAAAATAAGAAAAAATACGATCGCAACCCTCATTTTTGTCATAAATCAATTCTGGATGCCACTGTACGCCAAACACATAGGGTTTTTCTTTCACACAAGCTGCTTCCGCAATACCGTCGTCTGTTGACGCCATCAAAAGGAGATCCGGCGCAAGTGTTTTGATTGCCTGATGGTGGTATGTATTGACAAACGTTCGAGACTCCCCGAATAGATCGCGCAGCGGCGTGCCCTCTGCGATATTTATAAAATGTCCGGCATCTGGGTATCCTGCCTTCTGCCTGTGGCAGACAGGGCTCTCCGGCATCTGTGCCGGCAAGTCCTGATAGAGCGTCCCGCCAAGTGCGACATTCAGGACCTGTATCCCGCGGCAGATCCCGAGAATCGGCTTATCAAGCTCCAGTGCTATTTTTATCAGTGGGAATTCCAGTGCATCGCGACATTCGCTGATTTCAACTGTGTCATTTAATTTTTCTTCTCCATACAGAACGGGGTCAGGATCGATGCCCCCTGTAAACAGAAATGCATCGCATTGCAGTGCAAGCTGCCGCATATCTCTTTCTTCTTTTAAAAAAGTGAACAGAAATGGGATGCCGCCGTGTGCGATGACTGCATTCATATATCCTGTCGACAATTTCGTCGCTCCCGTCATATCATCCACCGACGGCAAAAGTCCGATGACCGGTTTTCTATTTCCGATTTGTTTTTCCATATTAGTCATGCATCCCGTTTTCGCGTAATGTCTGCAAAACTTTATCCGGGACGTTTGTGATGATTCCTGTAACGCCGAGTTCCATTGCACGTTTAATGTCATGGTTGGAATCTACAGTCCAGACGTTCACTTCAATTCCATTCTTTCTGCATGCTTCCACAATCTTTTCGTTGATTGCACCAATCTGCGGATGGATGATATCCGCATTGAAGCTCTTTACAAAAGCAATCGTTTCTTCGGGAGACATGCCGTGTCCATATAAAAGCGCTGTTTTAAGATCCGGATGCACCGCTTTTAATTCTTTGAGGGCCGTATGGTCAAAGCTGGAAATGATCGTGCGCTCTACGCAATTATATTGAACCAATGCATTATATAAATATTGAAACGCATAATTTTTATCTTCCTGCGGCGCAAACGGCTTAAGCTCAATATTGATAACACGCATCTCTTTGACGATTTCTAAAAATTCTTCCAGCGTTGTAATTTTCGTACCTTTGAATTTTTCATTTGTACGTACCCCAAAGTCGTATTGCAGCAGTTCTTCATACGTCATCTCATTGACTTCGCCTTTGCCGTTGGACATCCGGTTAATGTTGGAATCATGGCTCAGGACATAGACACCGTCTTTTGTAAGCCGGATATCATTTTCTACACCGTCAGCGCCCATTTCAACAGCCAATTTAAAAGAAGGAGCCGTATTTTCCGGCGCGTAAGCCGACGCTCCGCGATGTGCCTGTACATTAATCTTCATGAAATTACATCCCCTTTGATTTTTATTTTTGTATTATAGCTTCATACATATTAATTGTCAATTTTGCGCAAAATAATCATGTAATAATTTTACGAAAGGATTTAACCGATATGGAAAAACAAAATAAAAATATATCTGTCAGTCATATCGTGGCAACTGTGCTGATTTGTTTTACATTGATCGGCCTCGCGGTATACGGCGTTTACTATAATATCAAGGCAGAAAGAGCGGAGCGTGCCTTGGAAAACCAATACCACCATACGTTTACTGATATGGCGGATTATGTCAGCTCCGCTGAACATTATTTATTGAAGGCATTGTCTACCAGCACTCCCGGAACAATGTCCGCGATGCTAGAAGAAGCGTCAAAATGTTCTGCGCAGGCGGAATCCTGTCTTGCTTCGCTCCCAATTGACCAGCGTCTAGTGGAAAAGATTTCCGGTTATCTCGTTCAGCTTGGAGATGTTGCAAAAACATGGAGTCGCAGAGCAGTAAATGGCGGTGCACTGAGCGCTGACGAATATCAAACGCTTACAGACCTCTACGGTTATGCGCAGGATCTTTCCGGTGGTTTATATACGCTTTCCAATGATCTTACGCAGAGATCTTATTCCTGGGCAAATATTTCTAACGACAGCGGCAAAATTCTTGATAATAGTTCGCTGCAATCCAAATATGCCACGCTCAGCAAACTCAGCGATCCGTTCTCTGAATATCCGACGCTGATTTATGACGGCCCGTTTTCGGAACACATGACGAGCGCAAAGCCGAAAGGTCTTACCGGAAATATTTTAAGCCGCGCAGAATGCCAGGAGAAAGCGGTACAGTTGTTTGCACAAATTTGCAACTGTCCGGTACAAGAAATAAAAGTGAACAACTGTGGAGAAAATTCTTACAGAAATATCGAAACATTTTGTTTTACGCTCAGTCGGGAAAATGTAAGCGCACATCTTGATCTAACGAAAACAGGAGGATCTCTTTACTCTTTGATCCTTTCGCGCCCGAGCGGCGACGCGAATCTTTCGCCGGAACAGGGAATCGAAGCTGGCAAAAGTTTCCTGCAATCAATCGGCCTGGATTCGATGTCACCTTCTTATTATACGATTGAAAACAATTTTATTACCGTAAATTATTCGTATGAGAAAAATAACATCTTATATTATCCCGACATGGTGAAAGTAAAAATCGCGCTCGATAATGGTACTCCCGTTGGTTTTGAAGGTCACGGCTATCTTGCATGCCACACCACGGAAGCAGGGCGGATCAAACCCGCCTCGATATCCGCAGAAGATGCAAAAGCCGTTTTAAGTTCGAATCTAACGATAGAATCCATGCGTGAAGTTGTTGTTCCGAATGAATTTGGCGGAGAATATCATGCTTATGAATTTAAATGCACAGCGCTCGGTCATCCAGTGCTCGTTTATATTGACGCAGATACCGGAGCAGAAAGCGAAGTTTTATTGATTTTGGAAAGTGAAAACGGAATCTTAACGATATAAGGAACCGCCTTACGACGGTAAAAGTCACCGTACGGTGACTTTTACATAAAACCATTTTACAATTTCATGATACATGCGATCAGATTCATCGCATAAACCCGGATCAACCAGTCATTCGGATGGTTGATATGATTACCACTCGTAGCCGAGAAATCTTTTCTTTTCAGAATATCGCTGTGAACGGTGAACATATCCACGAAAGCAACCCCTTCACCTGACAAGGGTTCAAGTGCCACGGAGAATTGTCCTTGCGTACTGAGATACCCGGAATTGACATTTGCCACCATCGGCGTTACAACAATGAATTCACAATCTGGATTCGAAGCCCGAATTGTATCAATAATCGACCGGATATTCGTTGCAACCTGCTCGCCTGTTTTCCCGCCGTCATTCATCCCGAAACCAATCAGAACAAGATCCGGTGATTTTTCCGCAACAAGAGTTTGCGCGTTATTCGCGCCCCACGTCGAATCCATGCCGCCTACGGACGGATTCCGCAGGACAATATTTCCATCGTATTTTTCTTCAAGTACTTTTTCCATCAATTTGAAAAAGTAATCTTGCCGTGGTTCTCGTCCGTACATCTTGCTTGAATCGCAGCCTACAAAAATGCTATCTCCGTAAATATACGTTACAAGATCGTCTCCTGCTTCTAGTTTTGCTATTGTTTTCGGAAGTTTATCGCCCTGGTATTCCGTTACGCTTCCCTGCCAATCTTCATATTGATATTCATATGTAACGGCGATCTGTTTCGAATAATAAAATTCACTGACACAAAACAGCGCTTCTCCCATGCGGCCTCGTCCAAGCGCATCCCATGGATTCGACTCATTCCAGCCGGCAGCTGTATCACCCCATGCAGGAATCTTATTGCCATTCTGATCTTTCCCTGCTAGATCATTTTCCGTAAAATATGGAATTTCGGAGCCTTCGAGCCAGGAAAGCGTGTTCGTTCCCTCATTCCAGGTATAATCCTTCCCTTCCGTGTAAGTTTTCTTCAATGTTACGTCACGAACCTCAATAATTTTGACAGGGGTAAGCAGCATCTTTGCGGTAATCGTCCCATCGCCTCTGTCAATCATCGTTACGCATTCGTCATACATGATATTCGTACGCCAGAAGGGCATCGCATTTTTATCGAGTTCTGTTTCATATTGCAGCATTTCACCGTAGGATTTCTTTTCCTCCTTAGTCCCATCCTGTTCTTTTTCTTTTGCTTTGTCATCTGCGCAGCTACAAGCAAAGGAGAATGTCAGCAGCATGCATAACAGCAGTACGCTCCGCCGAATCATTTTCTGTTTGAATTTCATGGATCCATCACCTGTCCAATCTGTGGATTTTCCTTTTATTTTCGCACAAGCAGCCAAATCGGTCAACAGAAATTTTACGCTTGCAATTCCCATATTACCACGCTATAATAATTTTTCTCACGAAATCACAACGCAATCGAAAAAAATCTGACGGCCACGTAATTTTATCAATTCACGCAAAGAAAGGATCCCTCCATGATTGAACTCGACAATATTTGTAAGACGTTCCGCATCGCAAAACGGAGCGCCGGTTTTGGCAACGCCTTCAAAGCGCTTTTAAAAAAAGATTATACAGAGGTCAAGGCGCTTGACCACATCTCCTTCACGATACAAGAAGGAGAAATGGTCGGTTATATCGGGCCGAACGGTGCCGGTAAGAGCAGTACCGTCAAGATCATGAGCGGGATTCTGACACCAGATAGCGGTTCCTGCGTAATCAACGGTCTCGTGCCCTGGAAAAATCGTGCGGAACATGTGAAAAATATCGGCGTCGTATTTGGCCAGCGTTCACAGCTGTGGTGGGACGTGCCTGTTGCAGATTCATTCGATTTGATCAAAGATATCTATAAAACAGACAGCGCCGTATATCACAGAAATCTTGATGAAATGTGTGAAATTCTTGCAATCGGAGACATGATAAAGGTTCCTGCGCGACAGCTTTCCCTCGGCCAGCGGATGCGCTGTGAAATTGCCGCGTCTTTACTCCATGATCCAAAAATTTTATTTCTAGATGAACCGACGATCGGACTGGACGCCGCCGCAAAAATCGCGGTTCGAGAGTTTATCAAAACAATTAACAAAGAAAAGAAAACAACAGTAATTCTGACCACCCACGATATGCAGGATATCGAAGCTCTCACAGAACGGATTCTGTTAATTGGGAAAGGACAGATTCTGCTCGATGGGTCTTTTCATGAACTTTTGAACGCCAGCGGCAGAGCTGCGGAAGAAACAATTGCCGCACTTTACAAGGAATTCAACATATGAAAAAATATCTCAGCTTTTTCAAAATTCGTTTTATCAATAGTTTGCAATATCGTGCAGCCGCGTTTGGCGGAATCTTTACGCAATTTGCGTGGGGCTTTATGGAAATTTTATTATACTCCGCATTTTACAACGCGGATCCTGCAGCGTTCCCCATGGAATTTTCCCAACTGGCATCGTACGTCTGGCTCAAAGAAGCATTTCTTGCAATGTTTGCCACTTATTATTTCGATAACGAAATATTTGACGCCATTATGAGCGGAAATATTGCGTACGAGCTTGCGCGTCCGGTAAATTTGTATGATTTATGGTTCGTCAAAAATCTTGCTTTACGCTATTCCCGCGCTGTGCTGCGCTGTATCCCAATTTTGTTTGTCGCCGTGCTACTTCCAAAACCATACGGTTTGTCAGCCCCCGCGAGTCCTGATGCTTTTTTAGTATTTCTAATTACGCTTCTGCTTGCATCCTTCGTACTCGTATCATTTTTAATGTTTCTTTATATTTCCGCTTTCTACACCATAAACGTAAAAGGAATGCGGATGATCGTCACTTCCGCGGCAGAATTTCTAACCGGCGCGATTATCCCGCTGCCATTCTTTCCGCCGTCACTTCGCAAAATCGTCGAATTGACGCCGTTCGCAGCTATGGAAAATTTACCCTTCCGGATCTACAGCGGAAATATTACGGGAACAGCATTGTGGAACCGTGTTCTGCTACAGATTCTTTGGCTGATTCTTTTGACTGTACTCGGGAAAGCAGCAATGCGCCAGGCACTTCGGCGCGTCATCGTACAGGGAGGCTGATACCAGTTGAAGCTCTATCTGAAATATTTTTTGATTCATTTGAAAAGTCAGATGCAATATAAAATTTCTTTCCTTCTGACGTTAATCGGCCAATTTCTAACCACTTTCGGCGTATTTCTCGGCGTATACTTTATGATGGCACACGTCTCCCAGGTTGAAGGCTTTACTTTTAATGAAATAAACTTGTGTTTTTCTGTCGTACTCGCTGCTTTCTCCATTGCCGAATGTTTTGCGCGTGGTTTCGACACATTTTCCGCAATGATTGGAAACGGAGAATTCGACCGAATCATGCTACGTCCGCGCAATGTAGTCTTTCAGGTTCTGGCATCAAAAATTGATTTTACCAGGACCGGAAAATTGGTACAGGCGGCAGTCATGCTGGCGTATTCCATTCCAAGATGCGGCATTAATTGGAATTTCTATAAAGTCATTACTCTCATTTTTATGATTGTGGGCGGTACCGTAATCTTCTCCGGTTTGTTTGTTGTTTACGCAGCACTTTGCTTTTTCACTACGGAAGGGCTGGAATTTATGAATATTTTTACAGACGGAGGCAAAGAATTCGGCCGATATCCGTTTTCCGTATACGGGGAGGGAATTTTAAAATTTTTCACATATGGGATTCCGCTCGCATTGTTCCAGTATTATCCACTTTTATTTTTGCTTGGGAGAAGCACGAATAAATTCTATATGATTCTTCCACTTCTGGGATGTTTCTTTCTGCTCCCCTGTTATTTGCTGTGGCGGATCGGCATACGCCGTTATCAATCGACGGGATCATAGCTTTCGAATTTTTTATTGCATATTTCAAAAAAAAGAGTAAGATAATCTCATGTTTTTAAATCGTTTTAAAATGATATTTCACGAAAGAAAGGCAGAAAACATGGCAGTCAGAATTAAAGACATCGCGCGGAAAGCAAATGTATCGGAAGCAACGGTATCGCTCGCACTGAATAATAATCCCCTCGTAAATGAAGAAACCGCGAAAACAATCAAACGCATCGCCAGAGAAATGGGCTATACTCCCAATCCGTACGCAAGACGCCTCGTGCTAAAGAAAAGCAATACCCTTGGCGTCGTCGTACCAGATATTGAAAACGTATTTTACGCATCATTCGTACATTATCTTAATTTATGCTGCCGGGAAACGAATTACAGTCTCTCCATATTTATCTCAGGAAACCGTCCGGAACGTGAAGAGAAAATCGCGGAAGACCTGATTGCGATGCAGGCAGAAGGCGTCATCTATATTCCTGTAAACGTCCCGAATAAAAATATGGATCAGGTACAGAAATTACAAGCTGCAGGAATTCCCGTCATCTGTGCTACGACAGCATTCGGAACACTCCCAAGCGTCATGTGTGATCTGGAAAACGGTATGTTTCTCCTTGTTTCTCATATGCTGCAAAAAGGCTATCGGAAAATCGCATACATCTCAGGTCCTAGAAATGTTTATGCACTTGATCTCCGTGAACGGGGGCTACGTAGCGCGCTGCAGTCTTTTCAAATTGAATCAGGCAAAGTTCCGCTCTTTTTTATGGAGGCCGTCACCTATCAGTGCGCCTGTAACGCGGCAGAACAGATTCTAGAAAAATATCGTGAGAAAATAAATGGAATCATCTGTGTCAACGATATCATGGCGCTTGGTGTCATTAATACATTAAAACAACACAATATCCGAATTCCCGAAGAAATTGCCGTTGCCGGTTTTGATGACAGTATTTTCTCCGTCACATCTCCGGTACCGATTACGACAGTCCGCCAAAACGTATCTGAAATTGCGGAAAAATCATTACAAAAGCTTCTTTCTCTCATTGACACGGGGGAAGCGCAGCAGACGCTGCTGAAAGAAATTATTCCTGTCGAGCTTATCACAAGAGCTTCTACAGAATAAAAATATATTTTAAGGAGGTCCCTTCTATGTTTCAGTATTCAGTTATTTTAGGAAATGTCGGACAGTGTTCCGACCGGTACATGACCTGCGGTTATGGCCGCCCTTTCGAGATTCCGGAACTTTTTGAACGTGTTGCTTCTATTCCCGGTGTAACTGGCATCGAATATATCGGAAACTGGCATCTTTCCGATAAAACAGTACATCAAATTGTAGATTTACAGAAGCAATACGGCTTTCAGGCCGTTGCAATTATCCCGGATCATTTCGGCTCTCCCATATGGGAGAAAGGCGCATTTACGTCTCCGGAAGCAAAAGTGCGAAAAGCAGCAATCAACGAAACAGTCAAAATGGCAGAACTTGCAGGAGAAATCGGTTGCCAGATGATCAGTATTTGGAACGGACAGGATGGATATGACTACCCCCTTCAGGCAGATTATATCAACGCTGCAAAATGGCTTGCTGACGGTCTCGGCGAGTGCTGTGCTCTCGTGCCTGACAAAAAGATTTCGCTCGAATATAAACCGAAAGAACCGCGAAATCATTGTTTTCTCCCAAATGTCTGGGCAGCTCTAACGCTCATTGCCGAATCAGGTATGCAGAATATGGGAATTACCATAGATGTCGGTCATTCTCTGGAAGCATACGAAAATGTATCGGAAGCTATCTGCGCCGCAATGTCACGCGGTAAAATGTTTCACTTCCATATGAATGATAACTGGAGGCTCTGGGATGACGATATGATCGCTGGATCCGTACACACAATCGAATTTATCGAAATGTTTTACTGGCTTAGAAAACTCGGATATAATGCATTTATCTCTACTGATCAATACCCCTACCGTGAGAACAGCCGCGACGCAGTCGCCCAGACTGTGAAATGGATGCAGACGTTCGAAAGAATTGCCTCCAATATTGATATGACGGAAATGCAGGCTATTTTAGATCAAAATGATGCCGTTGCCTCCAATGAATATCTGCGTCGCTTGATGTTTGGCCATTTAGAAAAATAAGAGGAGAATATATGTTTAGACCGGATAAAATCAGAATTGACTACGGCGCCTTGCGCGGTGATGCACGCTGCCGTATTTCCACAACATCAGCACCTGTCCTCCAATGGTCAGTATTACCCGATGAAACTGCGAAAGTTCAAAGTGCGTACCGGATTCAGGTTACCGCAAGCGGCCATCTACTATGGGATACAGGTTGGACAGAATCCGCGGAACAGTTCGTCAGATATCAGGGAAACGCGCTTCCCGTCGGAGAACGAATCGAGATTGAAATTCGAATAAAAGATCAGGTCGGAAGAGAAAGTCTTCCGGCAAACGACTTTTTCTATTTCGGCCAGGTTGCAGACTGGAAGGCGGCATGGATCGCATCTTCCGAAGACATTCACAGAAAAACAGTTTATTTCTGTAATGATTTTATTTTAGAAAGGGAACCGGAAGACGCATATCTTCTCATTTGTGGCCTCGGCTATCATAAAGTCTTTCTGAATGAAACGCCCTTGGATTTCTCCCTGCTGGATCCCGCATATTCTGACTATACAAAAACGTGCTATTACGCAATGATCCCAGAACTGGCATCCCATCTGAGCAAGGGCCGAAACACAATTCGATGTGCAGTAGGAGAGGGTTGGCGTCGTCTGGACAGTTCATTTATCCAAAAGCATCTCGGCATGCGCAGAATGCGTTTTGAAGGGACTCCTCAACTTTCTGCGATACTTTTTGTAAAAATCGAAGGCACTTGGTCGCGCTGTATCACGACAGATTCCTCGTGGAACTGGACCTCTGGTCCGCTCGTATCTAACAATCTTTATGACGGCATCGTTTATGATGCACGCCTTCCGTTTTCACCACAGAAGCAGGTACGGTTAGTGCCTGCTCCCGGCGGCAAAATGTGCGTACAGTCGCTAGAACCGATCCGCAAAAAGGAAGCATGGCGCCCGCTTTCTGTGCTTCTGCTCCGCAACGACACATATCTTGTGGATTTCGGGCAAAATACGGCGGGATTTGCGGCGTTGCGGCTTCCTTCTCATACAGAATCCGGACAGAAAATTACAGTTGCGTATGCCGAACTACTAAATGAAAATGGAGACCTGTTTACAGAGCCGCTCCGTGAGGCAAAAGCAACGGATACGTATATCTGCTCCGGGGAAGAAGCCGGGAAACCGATCTGGGAACCGGATTTTACATATCACGGATTTCGTTATATCCGCGTTTCCGGCTATGGAGAACCGCTCACAGCGGAAGATCTGACGGCCTATTCGATTTACACAGACATTGAAAAAGCGCAGAATTATTTTACCTGCGGGAGCGCTCTCGTAAATCAAATTCACAGAAATGCCGTTCTGTGCGAGAAATCAAATCTGCACAGTATCATGACGGATTGTCCGCAGCGCGATGAACGCATGGGCTGGATGAACGATGCAACCGTTCGTTTTGAGGCAACGCCGTTCAATTTTGAAATTGGCAGATTATTTCCAAAAGTGATTCGTGATATTCTGGATGTCCAGGATCCGGACGGTTCTATTACTTGTACTGCGCCATTCGTGATTGGTGCGCGTCCTGCGGATCCTGTGTGTTCTTCTTTTCTGATTGCAGGTTTGGAAGCGCTTCTCCACACCGGAAATACGGAAATCATCCGAGAAGCGTATGAAGGTTTTCGGGCTTGGGAGGACTGTTTGCTTGCACACAGTGAAGCATATATCGTTAATTATAGTTACTATGGCGACTGGGCGGCACCTGCTTACGCATGCGAGGGAGAAGACGGCGCCGTTTCCGCCGTAACCCCAGGAATTTTGATGTCTACGGGATACTCGTATTATAACTGCACGCTACTCGAAAAATTCGCACGTTTGCTTGGCAAAGAAGAGGATGTAAATTATTATTACGAGCTTTCGGGTAAAATTCGCGCCGCTTTTCTGCAAAAATGGTTCAATCCGGAGTCCGGCAAAATCGCAACCGGTTCGCAGGCCTGTCAAGTTTTTCCATTATGGCTCGGTTTGATCCCTGATGAATCTACGACCAGCGCAGTAAATGTCCTGATACAAGATCTGCTGCGCAGGGACTATCAGATCACCACGGGTAATTTGTGCACCCGGTACTTGTTTGATGTTCTTGCGAAATACGGGCATATTGACGATGCATGGGAAATTATTACACGGGAGGATTATCCTTCGTTTGGTTATATGATCCAAAACGAAGCAACTACAATTTGGGAACGCTTTGAGCTTAAGAAAAATCCCGGTATGAATTCTCATAACCATCCGATGTATGGCGCTGTAGATTATTGGTTCTACGCTTATTTATGCGGAATTCATCCGGATTCCCCTGGCTGGAAAACATTCACGGTAAGGCCCTATTTTCCCCGGAAACTGCTTTCTGCGCATGCGCAAGTGGAAACACCACTAGGCACAGTCACAGTAAAATGGCTGAAACAATATGGAAAGACACAGCTATATGTTGCTGTGCCTTTTGGAGCAACCGCCCGGGTTGATTTTAACGGCAAAGTAAAGACCGTAACCTGCGGATTCCATCATTTTAGCAGCTGACCATCCAGTCAGCTGTTTTTTTTATGATAATAATTAGTTCCAAAGTACAAATTTAAAACGATCTGATTAATTTCTGCTCATTGTGGCAGATGCAACAATTTAGAAGCGCACCTTGAAGCTCATGGTTGAGCATATTTCAATACGGAAACCACCTGTCAAGAGCGGTTCGAGCTTTTCATTAACAAAGGATGGCAGTGCTAGTTCTTCCATTCGAAGGAAGATGCATCCTGTTCCGCAAGAAAAAGACTTCATAAATATATATTGTATGCAAAGGCGCCTCGAAAGCAAATATTTCGAAGCGCCTTTCTATGCCTTTTATTTTGGTTCTCACACGTCTTTGATGGAAAGATCAATTCTGCCCTGTTTATCGAGCCCAATAAACTTAACCTTCACCTCATCACCGACCTTCACAACATCTTCTACATTTTCGACACGATGGTTTGCTAGTTTTGAAATGTGGACAAGTCCTTCCTTGCCTGGTAGAAATTCTACAAATGCGCCAAACTGAAGCGTTTTTGTAACTTTTCCTTCAAATACGCTGCCAACTTCAAGATCTCCGACAATGCCATTTATAATCTTCATCGCCTTATTGGCATTTTCTGCGTCAATCGCCGCAATATAAATAGATCCGTCATCATTAATATCGATCTTGACTTCAGTTTCCTGAATAATACGGTTGATAACCTTTCCGCCCGTTCCGATAACCTCACGAATCTTATCCGGATCAATTTTCATCTGGAACATTTTCGGTGCATATTTTGAAACCGTTTCTCTCGGTTTATCGATACACGGTAAAATAATATCGTTGATAATCTGCATTCTTCCTTTCCGCGTCAGTTCAAATGCTTGACGGATCACCTCATAAGAAAGCCCCGTTACCTTGATATCTACCTGAATCGCGGTAATGCCTTTTTCTGTTCCCGCAACCTTGAAGTCCATATCTCCAAAAAAGTCTTCGATTCCCTGGATGTCCATGAACGTAATAAAGTCATCTTCATCATCCGGATTTGTAACAAGGCCTGCCGAAATACCAGCGACAGGACGCTTGATGGGGACGCCAGCATCCATGAGGGCTAGTGTAGAGCCACAGACGCTACCCTGAGATGTAGACCCATTCGACATCAGAACCTCGGAAACGAGCCGGAGGGCATACGGAAATTCTTCTTCCGAAGGAATTACCGGTTCAAGCGCGCGCTCTGCAAGAGCGCCATGACCGATTTCACGCCGTCCCGGGCCTCTTGACGTTCTCGCCTCACCTACGCTGTAAGACGGAAAATTATAATGATGCATATATCTTTTGGTCTCTTCATTGTCAATTCCATCCAACATCTGGATGTCCGACATTGGTCCGAGCGTTGCAATGGTCAAAACTTGTGTCTGTCCTCTGCGGAAAAGGCCGGATCCGTGTGTTCTCGGCAAAAGGCCAACTTCGGCGCTGAGCGGCCGGATTTCTTCCAGCCCTCTTCCATCGACACGTTTATGCTCTTTCAATAGATAATTTCTTACGACGCTTTTCTCCAACTTGTACATTGCTTCACCGATCAGCGCGCCTGCTTCCGGATATTTCTCTGCAAGCTCCTCCTTTACTTTTTGCGTAAGGACGTCAATATTATTATCCCGTATGGTTTTATCGGTTGCAAGAACTGCGCTGCGCATTTCTTCCAGTGCGATCTTTTCAACATCTTCGTATAAATCATGCGGGACTTCGCAAGATTTATACTCAAATTTTGGTTTTCCGATTTCTTCTGCGATACCGCTAATAAAATCGCAAATTTTCTGAATTGTACCGTGACCCTTGATAACCGCGCCAAGCATCACATCGTCAGGTACTTCTTTCGCTCCGGCTTCGATCATCGTAATCTTATCTTTGGTGCCTGCGAGCGTTACATACATATCGCTTTTGTTCCGTTGTGCTTCCGTCGGGTTAATTACGACTTCACCATCTACCAATCCAAGCACAATTCCACCAATTGGCCCATTGAATGGAATATCTGAGATACAGAGCGCAACAGAAGTTCCGATCATCGCGGCAATCTCCGGCGAGTTATCCTGGTCTACAGAAAGTACCGTGTTAATGATTACAACGTCATTTCTGAGATCTTTCGGAAACAGTGGGCGGATCGGTCTGTCTATGACGCGCGAAGTCAAAATCGCCTTTTCAGAAGGTTTTCCTTCTCTTTTGATAAACCCTCCGGGGATCTTTCCTACGGAATACAGCTTTTCCTCATAATCCACACTGAGGGGGAAGAAATCGATTCCATCTCTTGGTTCTTTAGAAGCCGTCGCCGTTGAAATAACGACTGTGTCGCCATAACGTACAAGCACCGCACCATTGGCAAGAAGCGCCATTTTACCTGTCTCGATGGTCAGTGGTCTGCCTGCCAATAACATTGAATAAGTTTTAAACATAATTTCTCCTTTCGATCTGCGGGACAGGCGGTAGCATGTAGATTCTGCGTTAATACCGAGATTCGGTCGTGTTAACGTACAATCTACGCTCTACAGCACTGTCCTGTAAATTTAATAAGTTTTGTAAAAAGGCGGAATCCCTGCTCCCGCAAGGCTTCCGCCTTAATTCCTTAATTACTTTCTGAGTCCGAGCTTTTCTATCAGAGAACGATATCTTTCGACGTCGATTTTGATTAGATAGTTAAGCAGTCCTCTTCTTTGTCCGACCATCATCAGAAGGCCTCTTCTGGAATGGTGGTCTTTCTTATGTGTTTTGAGGTGTTCATTCAGATGATTGATCCGCTCTGTAAGCAGTGCGACCTGTACTTCCGGGGATCCCGTATCACCTTCATGAATCCCATATGCAGCAATAATTTCCTGTTTTCTTTCTTTTGTCATGATAAATCTCCTTTATTTCAAAATCGCCGTAATCATGGGAGCGGTTGGAGTCTCCTGCTGCCGCGAAAACGGTATCGGGTAGTATGATAGCACAATTCGAATTGCTTGTCAAGTGATCTTCATTTATTGATATGTTCTAGCATTTTATTTGAGCGGTATCTTCCAGAATTTCATTGTGGATTTTTTGGGCTTCCGTCAAGAATCGACGGAATTCGACGATGAGGGGTGGTAAAATCGTATCTGGGAGTGATTCACAATGAATACGATTTATAACGAAGACGTCTATTTCGACGAACTGCGAAAATTTTACGCAGATCTCAAAAGAATTGCCGTGGCTTCCGCCGTTCTCTCCGGCCTCGATCTGCGCGGTGTCCCGCGCGGCAGCGTGATGTTTAGTTGTCCTGTCAAACGCTATACTGCCAAAGATGGCAGCGTGACGGAATACCAGTATACCAATCCTTTTTTATATATTGAGGGCAAGAAATACTATATCAGCAAAAAGCACCCTTATCCTTCCAAACGCAGCGGCCGAAATCTGAATGATTGGAAGAATCCAGATAACTACCTGGTGCTACAGGAGCGTCTGAAGCTTCGCATGGAGGCAAAGTCCGACTTGAAGTATTACAGGAAATCCGCTCGGTTCCGCTGCAATTTCCTGAATGCAAACAAATCCCGGAAGCTGCCTCGGATTGTCTACAAGCGGGCGGAGGCGGAAGCTTTGGCGGACTTTTATGCTTCGGAGGAGCACGCCCATCTGACCGCCGTGATCGACCGTCTGCTGGAGAAAGGACCCCGAAACAAACAGGGAGACTCCTTCATAAGCGAAATCTACAATGAGCTCGGGGAGCGTCAGTACTCCAAGAACGAGGTCATCGCCGCCCGCTGCCTCCGGGATTGCGGCTTCAGCTGCGACCTCGAGCCCTCCTACCCTGGTTCCTCCTGGCGCGCCGACTTTCGCCTCCATGTCGGTGGGCGCACCATCTGGTTGGAAATCGCCGGCATGCGCAAAGATCCCCTCTATGAAGACCGCCTCCAGCAAAAGCGCCTCTTTGCTGCCAAACTCGGTTTACCACTCGTCGTTATCGATATGACAGACTATCCCGATCCCTCTGGCAAGCCCAGGACTCGTCTCTATTACGATAAGCTCCGACACATCTTCCAGAGGATCCGTCTCGGCCTCCTCCCGGAAGAAATCGTCACCCCCTATTAGCAAGCTCTGCCTTGCCTCTTTCTCCGCCTTCCGCCAGCTTTGCAAAAGCTCCGCCAGTCTTGGCCTGCCCCAACCCTCCGGCTCCGCTCCGCCGGAGTATTTTTTCGCCGCTTTTTTTGTCAGAATCTTCCTTCTCTGCCTTATTCTCTCAG